>Ga0272441_10004860_pt1 | contig 23852 bp, 9 predicted proteins | sample SSMProp6N_FD_193582 | JGI IMG/M metagenome (GOLD analysis project Ga0272441, IMG submission 193582) | Marine sediment archaeal communities from Little Sippewissett salt marsh, Falmouth, MA, United States - SSM-Prop-6N | ecosystem: Environmental > Aquatic > Marine > Wetlands > Sediment ...
ATCGAACGGTCTCCGCCAGCAAAGTCGGGGCTGGGCGCCTGCACCGGACACTGCAAAGAAAAGCGGCCGCGCCCGCTCACGCGCAGACACGACCGTATGGCGCCCTCGCCCTTCCCCCATCCCTGCGGAATTATAGCACCGATTCGGCCCACGGCAAGCAGGTACCGGGCCGCCCACCAATGGACACGGGGGGAAGAAGGGCCTGGCACGCGACGGCGCCAAGGATTATTATTATAACGAGACGTGGCAGGTGCTGGAGGTCCACGAGGGCGGCGACGCGGACCACCCGCTCAAGCAGTTCGTGTGGGACGTGCGATACATCGACGCCCCGGTCGTGCGCTTCCATGACGGCGACACCAACGGTACAATTGACGATACGCTTTACTACACCACGGACGCGAACATGAACGTGACGGCCCTGGTGGATACGAGCGGCACGGTGCTGGAGCGCGTGGTGTACGACCCGTACGGCAATCCGACGTTCTACGACGGCTCCTGGGAGAACGAGTCGGCCACGTCCTCCTACGACAACGTGGTGCTCTACTGCGGCTATCGCTGGGATGGGGAGACCGGCCTCTACCACGTCCGCCACCGGATGTACCATCCGACGCTGGGACGTTGGCTTCAGAGGGATCCGATTGGGTATGCGGATGGGATGGGAGTATATGAGTACGTAGAAGCACAGGTAACGAGGGCCACAGATCCGTTTGGAAGGGAGCTCCGGCAGGCGAACTTCAAGGACTACTTCCTGAAAGACGTCCCCGGGAGCCATGAAGGGATTCAGTCACCTTCCGGCAATACAACACGTGCACAGGTTGCGGGGCTGGAACAAGCCCTGCAGGAACTCAAGAGCAAGTGTTATATAACTCTTCGGGAGGAGAAACATGACGGAGACTGGGAAACGCGTAAGGCAATCATGCTGGCGCTCGGCGACCCCAGCAAACTCACACACAAGTTGCTCAGAGACGGCACGCTTGACGTAAGAGACTTCCTTCAGCAGGGCCAGCGATTGGCACCCAACACGGACCACTGCCGAATTGTGATCTTCGTGGGGCATAACGCAGACGCTGGGGTGGCACCACGAGCAGTAAGCCCGCTTCCTGGTGAGACAGGAACAGGGACCAATGACGGTGACGGGCCTACCGGCCCAAGAAAGTCAGGCCCTGTATCGAAGCCCTTATTCGGCGCTGACACCTGCTTCGCAACACAAGTCCATAGCGGTATGGTGCGTCTTGGTTACCGGGTGTTCAACTCTCCATTTAGAGGAATGGCCCCCTATACGGGAAACGCCCGGGCAAGGTTTGCCAGGTATTATGGAGCCCTCAGGAGCAGCATGCTTCAAGAAGCTGTTCGGCTCATTCAGAAAGCGGGCGTGGAAGCGAAAGCGATGCATGAGCGACGGGACGAGTGGTGCTGTAAGCAGGTGACCATTCATATAATCTGGGGCAGCCAGAGGTTCATTGAAGGGGCACGGCAGTAGGAGGGAATGACATGGGCCTGAGACCGGTGATCCTGGCGATCATTGCTTGCTGCAACGCGGCGGGTTGTGCCACCGACTGGCCCAGAGCCATCTGGTGCGCTCAGGTGGAATTGGTGCGAATCCCCCAGGGCAAGCGGATGATCGGCACGGATGTGTATTGGGTTCCCGAGGAGGAAAAGCCTCAGTCGTGCTTCCGACTGGATTACGTACTCTACATGGGCGCTACGGAGGTCACCGTTGCGCAGTGGGAGGAGCTCATGGGTGACTACTGGCTCCACCGGCTGCGCCACCAGCCAGTCACGGTTTCGTGGGAACAGGCGAATGCGTACTGCAAGGCACTGGAGGAGCGACTCGAACGCGAGACGGGGCGGGCATGGACTTGCCGCCTGCCGCGGGAGGCAGAATGGGAGTACGCGTTCATGTACCCCTTGCCGCCACGCTGCGACGGGTGGTACCCAGGGGTTGGCGGGTATGACGACTTATACAGCCCCTGGGAAAGTGAGTGGTTTTCCGCTACCTGCAAGAAGGAGGCTGGTGTTACGCCCTGTCAGGTGAAGGAGAGAAGGCCCACGTTGATCGGGCTCTACGACATGCTTGGCAATGTGGAGGAGTGGTGCGACGGATGGTTGACGAGTGATGTCACAAGCATGCTGACGGAGGGGTGGAGGCAACCGCCCGACTGGGATGAACCGATGCATCCTGTGCGTGGAAGTTGTTATAATGAAGGGATTAATGAACTGCGGCCAACGCGCCGGAGCTTCGCATACGTGGGAAAGGCCGGGTTCCGCGTTGTCGCCTTGCCGCGTTGAGGATCCTGCGTATCGGAGGGATTCAGCGGACCTGATACGCAATAGCACTCTCGGCGTCACGGCGTGCCACACCTTGCCGGAAAGGCGGCCCAGGCCATGAACGCAAGCCCCGTGCTCGCAACGCGTAAGTCGGCGGGATATCGGTGACGCCGCGTCTGGAGCGTGATGCTGTGTGCGTTACTTTTCTGTTGACAGCACGCTGCGGTTCGCCGGACACTGCTTGTTGACCCGGCCGGTTTTGAGTGTCTGTAGTCTGGGGGAAGACTGCAGTGGAGACCGAGACATTCGACAGCCAGGCGGGCCATCCACCCGTTGGAGGCGGCAAAGGGGACCGGCCACAGGCTCGCCGCGGCTCCCGCGTACCGTCGCTCGGTGAGGTGCTGTTCTGGCCGCATGAGTTCCGGGGACACCCATAACCGCCCCCGTGTCAAGGGCATTTGCCCCGAGGGCCGTTTCCCTGGTGCCCGTCGTCTTTGGCGTATTCCGTTATTGGGACGGCGTGCCGCCGGAGACACCCATTCGCGCCGCGAGCGCGATTCAAGCGCGGGCGGGGGCAGGGATTGCTCGTAACATGCTGTTCATCCACGCGTTATGGCGAGCCGGTGGCGGCTGTTAACCAGAGAACCGGCGGCCGCGGCCGGACCGAGAGGGCCGAGAGGTTTAGCCAACGTTTGAAACTCGTTCGGAGCGGGGAGCCACTTTCACGCGGCGGCGCTGAGGTTCGGGTTGGCGGGTTCCATCGCCGCCGCCGGCGCCGCCGCGGCCGCCGCACACGCGGCCACGAGCAGGGGCAACGCGAGGCGGACGAGGCACGCGCGGGGGGGGCTTTCATGGGTCGGCTCGTATCGTGCGCCTGGGCACCGGACCTTGCCATCGACCGTGGCACGTAACGGTCGGCGAACGGCCTCCGCATCGTCCACGATGACGGGCGGACCGGTGAACACGAGGATTCCGGCCGCGCCAAAAGCCTAGCCTCCGGCCTTGGCCCCCGTTGGGGCCTTTGGCTTGGCGTTCTTCTTACCTTTGCCGGGGGGTTTGGCGTTCTTCTGTGGAAGGTGGGCGGCCAACTTCTTTTTTACGTCGGCGCACGCAACGTCCGAGGCCAGGTTGGTCCACTCGTAGGGGTCGCCCTGATGGTCGTAGAGTTCCTCGCTGCCGTCGGCGTAACGGATGTAGCGCCACCGCTCGTCGCGGACGGCATGGTTCATGTAGCCGTGCGTCGTCAGCGCGACGCCGTCCCACGGGGCGTCCGGACGGGCCAGGAGCGGCCGCAGGCTCTTGCCTTCGACGTGGTCGGGCGTGCCGAGGCCGGCCAGGTCGCAGAGGGTCGGGTAGATGCTCATGAAATCGACGGGCCGGTGGCAGAGGACGCCCGCCTTCGCAACGCCCGGGGCCACCCAGATCATGGGGGCGCGGGTGGCCTCTTCCCAGAGGGCGAACTTGCGCCAGTGCTCCTTCTCGCCGAGGTGCCAGCCGTGGTCGCCCCAGAGCACGATGACCGTGTTGTCGCGATACGGGCTGGCATCGAGGCCGTCAATCAGTCGGCCGACGCACACGTCCACGTAGGCAATGGTGGCCAGATACGATTGGACGGCGTCTTTCCATCGACCGGACTTCTGGAACCGGGCGTGGTCGCCCTGGGGTTTGGCCATGCGGGTGCCCGCCGCGGGGATGTCGGCCAGGTCGTTCTCGATGTGCGGGGGCAGTTTGATGGTGTCGCGCGGGAATTGGGCGTAGTACTTCCGGGGAACCGCCCAGGGCAGGTGCGGCTTGACCAGGCCACAGGCCAGGAAGAACGGCTTCTTGTGCGTCTTCTCGAGTTGCGCGATGCAGTACGTCACGGTGTGCCAGTCGCCGAGGTCGTCGTCTTTCAGGTCCAGGGGCAGCGGGTCGTGGTAGCCCTCGTACTTCTTGGCGCCGCCGGTCGAGGGCTTGGGCAGCGGCGGGTACTCGTCCCATTCGGACGCGTACACCGAGGGCATGCCCTTGGCGGCGCTGCTGTGGTAGGTCTTGCCCATGCCGGCCACGTAGTAGCCGGCCTTCCTGAAGGTGGCGTTGAGCGAGACCCCTTCCGGCACATGCTCCTTCCAGGTATCGCCGTTCCGGTAGCAGGCGGTAGTGGTCGGCCGCATGCCGGAGAACAAGGCCGCCCGCGACGGCTCGCACGCCGGGGCCGCACAGTGCGCGTTCGTGAACGACACGCCCCGCGCCGACAGGCGGTCGATGTTGGGCGTCCGGACCTGCGGGTTCCGCTTCGTGTACCCGACCCAGTGGTTCAGGTCGTCCACACAAATGAAGAGCACGTTCGGCCTGGGTCGAGCGCCGCCGGGAGCCCCGGCGGTCGGCGCGCCGACGAGGTGGCGAGGCAGAAGCGAAACGCCGGCCGAAGCCGTAACCACGTGCAGAAAACGTCGTCGGTTCATCGTCTGCGTTCCTCCGTGACGTCCATGGACCGCTGCAGCGTCGGCCGGGGCCCGACGGGATTCACGCGGGGCGACCCGCAAAGGCCGCCAGGCGGTAACCTTGAACCCGCGCCTACTTCGCCTTGCCCAGACACAGCATCTTGCCGTCCATGGTGGTGATGTACAGCCGTCCGCCTGCGGCGGCCATGCCGTCGAACACGGGCGGCGATTCGAGCGGCCGTTCGGTCTGCTTCGAGCCGTCGCGTGCCGAGAGCACCCACAGCATGGCGCCCTTCTTGCCCGCCAGGGCGGCGGCGTGAGCCTCCAGGGCCGCCTGGGTCTTCGGGTCGTCCAGGTGCAGAAACGCCTGCGTCTGGTCGAGCAACTTGGGCGGCCCGGCCGCCACCAACGTCTCGCCGGCCAGGACCAGGGCGTGCGCCTCGAAAGGCGGCCTCTGGAGCGACCACCGGTAATCGGCGGCGCTTAACTGCGACCGCTCATACCCCTGACGCAACTTCCAGTCGCTATGGAAGCCCTTCGGCTTGCCCTTTTCGGTGACGACAGCGATGGCCTTGCCGTACGCCTCGGTCGAGGGGAACCGCGCCGCGGCAAAGAAACGATACTGATACGGCGCCGAGTTAATCTGAAACGCCGGCTCCCGGCCGAACCCGAACACCGTCTTGGCGTCGAACACGAGCAGCCGGCCCGAGGGGGCGTACCACGCCGGCTCGCACCACTGCTCGAACCCCGCCGGGTACCCGTGCAACCCGACGATGCCCCGGCCGTACATCCAGTACGAGCGCGAGAACCACGCGTCGTCCAGAAACCCCGTGCGGGCAAACAGGTGGGCGTCCGGCCCGACTTGGTCGTTGGCCCGCTGGGGCGTGGTGTCGCCGAGGCCGCCCTTCAGGTCGAACACCTGCGACCGCAGGTAAACGCGGCGGCCGTCGCTCGAGAGGATATCGGGCAGGGCCACCGGCATGTCGGTGCAGCCCGTGAGTTTTTCGTGGAGGTTGTGGGCAACCTCGCGGATGCCGTAATCGATCACGGTTTCGGAGAGTTTGCGGCCGGTGGCGGGGTCCAGCCGTAGCAGGCGCAGGCCGCCGTCGAGGAACGCCGACCGACCCGCCACCGCCCAGGCCACGCCGTCCTGAACGAGGACGTTGCCGACGGCGGGCCAGACCGATTCGACCTGCTCGTAGGCCACGAGGTTCCGCTCGATGGGGGCCGCCCGGAACCGCCACGACAGGACGCCGTCCGAGGCACGGACGGCGTACACCCAGCCGTCGGCCGACCCGAACAGGGCCAGGCCGGCGTGAATCGTCGGGGGCGAATCGACCCGGCCGCCCGTCGTGAACGTCCAGAGGAGCCGGCCGGACTCGGCATCGACCGCGTAAACGGCATGCGTGTCGATGGACGCCGCGTAGGCCCGGCCGCCCGCCACCGTCGGGCTGGTCAGCCGGCCGCCCAGCGGGGTTTGCCACTGGGTCGCGAGAGTCGCCGGCACGCCCGTGGCCGAGGCGCCGCTTCGAGCCGTGTCGCAGCGATAGGTGGGCCAGTCGGCAGCCGGGTCGGTCGCGGCCTCGGCCGTGGCGGCGCCGTAGGCGGACCCCTTCTGAAGCCGGCCCTCGTCCGGGACGGTCTTCAGGTCTGCCAGCGCGGGCGATTCCGCCGCCAGGGCATTGAACCCGAACAGTTTGGCCTCCAGGTAACACCCGCAGGCGTGCGGCGGGGCGTAGATCAGGCCGTTGCACGGCATGATGCCGTACAGGCACCCGCCGCGGACCCAGTTGTTGTTAATCCAGTGCTTGGAGGCCACGTCGACGAACTCGATGCCCGTGCGCGACAGCATAATGAAACGGTCGGTCGCCTTGGCCCGGTGGCAGCGGTGGTGGAACCAGTACGATTTTTCGTCGGGCGGGGCGTTGGTCCGGACCTCGCCGGTGCGCAGGTCGCGGCCGGTGACGGTTCGTACGCCGCTCCACACCTGGTTGCGAATGACGAGCAGGTCGTCCGGCGACTGGTGGCCGCCGGGCCCATGCGGCGCCGTCCAGAGTTTGCGGCCGGTGGCGGCGTCGAACGCGTGCATGGTCTTCTTCTCGGCCGAAAGAAGCACCACGTCGCCGTACACGACGAGCGACGGGCCGTACGCCGGGCTCAGGCTCTTGGCACACCGGACGGGCGGCGACTGCCAGAGCGGCGCCCCCGTGCGGCGGTTGAGGGCGGCCACGTGCTTCCCGTTGTAAAAGTAGAGGCGTGTGGCGTCGGCCGTCAGCGTCAGCGGCGCGATGACACAGGACCGCGTCCAGCGTGTGCGGCCGGTCTCGGCGTCGATGGCGTGCAGGTGCCGGGCCTTCTTGTCCCAGGCGCCCTCCTCGGGCCGGCAGTTCTTCCAGATGTCCGTGGCCTTCGGGCTGAAGTCGTTCAGCCGCGACGGCCCCTGGGTGCACTGCACGAACAGCACGCCGTCGGAGAGGATCAGTTCCTCGGCAAACCGCGTCGTCGCGTACGTCCGGACGGTCTCGCCGGTCACGGCATCGAGGGCCGACACGGGCGCATCGAGGCCCATCGTTACGTAGACGCGTTTGCCGTCGGTCACGAGGCGGCGGGGCAACTGGTTCGGCCCGCTCTTCAGGGGCCAGAGGTGCGTGCACCAGGAGTCGATGGGGCGTTTCCAGAGCACGACACCGCTGAAGGCGTCGCGGGCCATGACCGACCAAACGGGCGGCAGCAGAATCGTGGCCTTGGGGCCTTCGTCCATGATGTAGAAGATGCGGCCGCCGGCCGACACCAGCGACGACATGCTCGCCACGTGATCGTGATGCCGGGCCCACTTCGGGCTGCCCACCCACTGGAGTTGCCGCGGCGGGGCCACCACCTGGTCGTGCGACACGGCGTTGTTCGTGGCGTCGTACAGATAATGCGTCCACTCGTCAATCTCGGCCGGGCGCGGCTTGACGGTCTTTGCCCACTGGCCGTCGCCCTGGCGGATGTACGCCACGCCCTGCGGGGCGAGTACCCGGAGCACCTCGGCCATCGGCACCCCGCCCAGGTCCTCCACCACGAGGAGGTTGACGAGGTTGGCGGCGTAAGGCAGATGGGCCGTATCGGTCCATCGCGCCACCGACACCGGCCCGTACAGGCCGCGCGAACGGACGGCCTCGCGGGCCGTCGCGACGTCGGCCGCATCGGTGTCCAGGCCGTGGACGAGGTAGGCGTCGGAGGCGTGCAGTGCGGCGGTGAGTTCGCCGCCTGCGCACCCGAGGTGCACGACGAGGCCCCCGCGGACGCCGGTCGCCTCCAGAATCTGCCGGGCCTGCTCGGCGGCCGGGCCGGGGTCCGCATCCTTGGCGGCGACCGCCGAACCGCCAACGAGTCCCACGAGCAACGCCACAAGACACCCGTGCACACAAAATCGATTCATCGAGCGTCTGCTCCTTTCCAAGGCAACGAGGCAGAACAGCGACTCGTCACCGGCCGCCATAACACTGGACCGAGCCGTCCTCGGTCACGAGGTACAGTTTCGAGCCGGCGGCGATAAGGCCGTCGAATGCCGGCAGCGCGTCGAGTTCGAGTTCGGCGAGTTTCTTGCCGTCCCCCTTGGCGAAGACCTGAAGGACGGCGCCGTGCTCGCCCCGCAGGTGTGCGGCCTGGAGGGCCATCTTCTGTTGGAACGCCTGTTCCTGGGACCGGCCCCACATCGCCTTTTCATCGACCACGTCGCGCGGGCCGGCCACGAACAAGGTGTCGCCCGCCAGGACCATGGCCCGGGCCATCACGTCGGGTTCCTCGTGCAGCCAGTTGAACTGGAGCGCGCAGAGTTTTTCCTTCGGCAGTTTGGCCAGAGCGTGCCAGTTGACGCTGTTGGAGGCGAGCGACTTGTCGTCGGGCGTTTCGCCCTTGATCCACGTTCCCTCGAGCCGGGCGATGCCCACCTGGCGGGTGGGCTTCTTGCCGGTGCTGAAGAGGCGGTACTCGGTCACAGAGGTGTTGCACACAAGTTCGGGGTCGCGCCCGAAGGCGTAGGCATTCGTGTCGTCAACGCAGATAATGCGGCCGCACGGGACGCGTTTTGGGGGGAACTGGAACTCGGCCCAGCCCTCGCCAGCCGCACGCCCGTAAATCCAGTACGCCCGCTGGTGCCACGCGTCGTCGAGAAACGAAATCGGGGCGAACAGGTGCACTTCCTGGCCGTACTGCGTGTCCGGCCGCTGCGGACGCACGCGGACGCGTTTGCCGTCGGTCGTGAACGTCTGCGACTTCATGTAGATGTACCGGCCGTCAGCTGACAGGATATCGGGCATCGCCACCGGCAGGTGCTTGCCCATGATGAGGTCGTCGAGTTGCTTCGCGGTGCCGGGGACGCGGCGATCCATGACGTTCTCCGAAACGAGGGCGCCCGTCTCGGCGTCCAGCACGATCATCCGCAGGCCGCCGTCAAGGAACATCGACCGGCCCGCCACGGCGTACAACCTGCCGTCCTGGACGAGGACGCTGCCGGCGAGCGGCCAAACCGATTCGAGTTGCCCGAACGACATGACCTGCCGGTCGCTTGGGGCCGCCTGGAACGTCCAGGCCAGGGCGCCGTCGGCGGCGCGGAGGGCGTAGATGCGACCGTCGGCGCACCCGAACAGGGCCAGACCTTTGTAGATTGTGGGCGGGGAGTTCACCCGTCCGCCCGCGATGAAGTGCCACTGCTCCTTGCCGCTCGCGGCGTCGAAGGCGTAGACCGTATGCCGGTCCACCGCGCTCAGGAAAAGGGCGCCGCCCGCCACGACCGGCTGGCTGAGTTTCGTGCCGAGGTCCTTCTTCCAGGCCCGTGTGACCGCGGCGGGTATGGCCGTCTTCGTGTAGCCGCTACGCGCGTTGTCGTGGCGGAACACCGGCCAGTCCGCCGCCGGGTAAGCGGCGGGGCCGTCGCAGTCGCCGTAGGCCGGGCCCTTGACCAGCCGCGCCGCTGCGGCCGGTGCCTCGGACGGCGCCGGCTCGGGCGCCAAGGCGTTGAATCCGTTCAGTTTCGACTGGTAGTAGCACGCACAGGCGTGCGGCGGGACGTACACCATGCCGTTGGCCGGCATCAGACCGTACGTACACCCGCCGCGAACCCAGTGGTTGTTGGTCCAGGTGTCGGCCTGCATGTCGTAGACCTGGACCCCCATGATGGGCGGCAGCAGAACGCTCTGGGTGGCCCGGCCCGGATGGCACCGCTGGTGAATGTAAAACGACTTGATCGGGTTGGTGTGGACCGCCATCTGCTCGCCGGTCTTGAGGCTATAGGTCGTGAACGCTCCGGCATTGGCGCGGTGCATGACCCACACCTTGTCGCCGATGACGTAGAAGTCCTCGAGGCTGAAGTGGCCGGAACGCTGTTTCTTCTTGACACTCCAGCGGACGTCGCCGGTCGCAGCGTCCAGCGCCACCATGCTGCCCATCGGTGCGAACAGAACGGTGTCGTTCGCGATCACCAGCCGCGGACCCGCGTACCCGGTGCGAATCTGCTTCATGGCCTGGACGTCGGCCTTCCAGAGTTCCTTGCCGGTGCGGCGGTCGAGAGCCACCACGGCGGCGCCGTTGCACAGACACACCATGCGGTCGTCGGCGGCGAGGCTCATCGGGGCGGCCGGCATCGTCGCCTGCCAGAGCACCTTGCCGCCGTCCGCCTGGATCGCCTTGACGACGCGCGTGCCTGAGTCGGCCTGCCATTGCCATTTCGTGCTGGCCCGGTCGCGTTCCTTCCAACAATCGGCATGCTGCTGGTTGTAGTCGGGGAACTGGTCGTCGGGGGCCACCGCGGCGAAAACCACCCCGTCCGACACGATCAGTTCAAACGTGCTCGGGGTGTCGGCATACTCGTCGAGCACCTTGCCGGTGGCGGCGTCGAGGCACACGAGATTCTGCCCATAGCCCTGGGCCAGGTACACGCGGTCGCCAACGGCCACCAGCCGCCGCGGCAGCCAACCGGGACCGCTCTTTACCGGGTACAGGTGGTTCCACCAGTTCTTGAGCGGTCGCTTCCAGAGGACGGCGCCGTTGAAGGCGTCGCGGGCCGTCAGGACGTTCTTGGCGGGCAGCTGGATCGAAGCCACCAGCCCTTCGTCCATGACGTAGAAGACCCGGCCGCCCGCCGACACCATCGCCGTCATGCTGGCGGTGTGCTCGTGGCTCCGGGCCCAGAACGGGCCGCCCGTCCAGTGCAGGCCCCGCGGATGGCCCGCGAGGCGGTCCGTCGACACGCCCGTGCCCTGGGGGTCGTAAAGGTAGTGGGTCCACTCGTCGATGGCCTCGGGCCACGGCTTGACGGTCTTCTTGCCGGCCACCAGCGCCACGCCGCCCGGACGCAGCACGCGTAGGACCTCCGTCATGGGCACGTCGCCGAGGGCATCGGCCACTACCAGGTTCACGAAATCGTCGACGAACGGCAGACGCCGGCCGTCGAACACCGACGCCGTGACCGTGCCGCCGAGGCCTTTCGACCGGAAGTACGCCCGGGCCTTCGCCACGGTGGCCGCATCGGTCGCGAGGCCCTGGACCACGGCCCGGTCGGCGGCGCCCAGGGCCGCCGTGACGTGCCCTTCGGCACACCCCACGTGGACGATGACGCCCCCGGCAAAGCCGGATGCTTCGAGCATTGCCTGGGCCTGCTCGGCCGCCGGGGCGCCCGCCGCCTCACCCGCGGTGCATGCAGCCAAAAGGGCCGCCGCCAGAACGCCCGCCACGCCGACCTGCCCAAGCCATTGGTGATTGCGCATCGTGACCTTCCTTTCTGCTCTCTGCCGAAAATGCGTTGCCAGGGGACCCAGTATACGACGTCGGGGGCAACGTTGCCATGTCGCGGCGGGGCGAAACGCCGCGTTGCGGCTGCGGCGCCGAAAGGCGTGGCCCGAGCCCCGTCTCAGGTAGCGCTCGAATGCCGGACACGTCCCGCGTGGCGCCGTTTACTCGGCCACAATCTCGATGCCGCAGATGAAAGGGGCGCCCGCTCGGGCCGCGAAGCCTATCTGCAGGTGTTCCGTCACCTCAACGTGCTGAAACGCCTTGACCACCGCCCGACGTGGCCCGCCGGCAGCCGTGACGATATCGAAGTCCTTCAGCACGTCCTTGCCCTGCAGGTTGACGGTGAAAACCCGGTCGCCCGGTTTCGCATCGGCCTTCGGCTCGGCGAAGTGAAGCCGCACGGTGGCCGGCCGCGCCGCCGCCCCCTTCCCGGCCAGTTTAACGGTCAATGACTCGACGCCTTCGAGGCCCGACGCCGCCACCCATTTCAACTCGCCGTCCCGAATAGCCGACATGTGGTGGCGAACCAACGGCGGCTTGTCGGGCTTCACCCTGACCGAGACGTCCGGCGAGGACCCGCCAACGCTCGGCCAGTCGAGCCACAGCGTCCCGGCGGCCGAGAGGCGGTCGCCCGGCGCGCCGAAGTTCAGGCCGACCCGGCGGATCGGCTCCTTGCTCGACCCGGGGGACGAAAAGGTCCAGACCTCCGCGTCCGGGTCGTGGATGAACGCCACCGAACACTGGTTCTGATACGAGCACGTGCACGTCCGCGTGTAGTCTGGGGCGCTGAGCACGCCGCACGCCGCGATCAGGTTCGACGTGCACCCGGACTTGAACCCTCCCAGGTTACCCGTGCCGCCGTCGTGCTCCAGGTCGTAGTACCCGGCGGCCGCCGACCGGAACAAGATGAGATTCCGGCTGGCGATGGCCGTATTGCAACCGTAGTTGCGGTGGTAGCGCCACGGAACCGTTTCGCCGGTCAGCGGATGCGTGCGCTGCTTAAGTTCGCCGGTCAGCAGATTGAACGCCTTGCTCTGGGTGATGACCCGCTCGCCGTGGATCATGCACGGTCCCTCGTACTCCTCGTTGCTCCTCCACAGGCGTTTGCCGTCCGCTCCGCGGTAGGCGGCGAGGCCGCCTTTCGACTCGTCGAGAGCACGGTCGCGACCGCGGCTTCCGGCCACGAGCAGCACGTCGTGCTTCTCGGAGTAGCCGAGCCACGTCCCCTTAACGTCCTCGCCGGTTTTCCAGAGCACCTGGCCGGTGCGTGCATCGAGGGCATAGAGCGTCGGTTCGGCCTTCGCCTGAAGACCGCGGAACCTCAGGATCCTGAGCCGGGCCTCCGAGAGGCCGTCGATGCAGAAGACCTTGCCATCGCCCGCGACAATGGCGTTGTGGCGGAAGTTCGCCTCCGCTTGCCGCGTCCAGAGCGCCTTCGTACCGGCGCCGTGGCGGTCCATGACGATGAGCCACCGGCTCCCCGCGCCGTAGGGGGCGTTCTCGCAAACGGTCTTGCCTTTAATGAGATCCTTCTTGTCTTTCCTCTCCTTAACCAACTCAATGCCAATCGGCATCGCCGTCGCAATCAGGAGGTCCTTGTACACGCCAAGGTAGCCCCAATTCGCATCTGCCAGACCGTCCTGCCGGGGAAGGGCGAAGGTGTCCTTTTTCTCGCCGGTCTCCGGATCCAGACGCACGCACTTCCGCCCATAGGCCACGTAGATGCCGTCCGAGACCGAGACGTAGTTGCTCCCGATCTCGTTGGCCCCCGGCTGATGATTCGTGTTGTCGTAGTAGGTGCCGAGGTCCTCGAACGTCTGCTGCCAGAGCAGCCGCCCCGTGTACGCGTCCACGGCCCGGAGCATGTTGCGGCCTTCGATGAACACCCGGCCGTCCACGACGTGCGGCGAGGGGCCGTGCCCGTGACGCGGCAGAATGGGGTCGTTCGCCGGACCCCCGAACCACAGCAGGCCGAGCGGCGTCCGGACGGCCGCATCCTGCGACACGACGGTGTTCGCGACGTCGGCGTACTGATGGGTCCAGTTAGCCGATCCCGGCAAAGCCCCCTGTCGCGTCAGCAGAAGACCGTTGCCGGCCGTACCGACGGAGGCGCCGACAAGGCCCGCCTGACGCACGCACGTCGCAACGTCCGCCTGGCCGGCCTTGGGAACCGGGAGCCACGCCACGCCCCCGTACGGCCGCAACGTCCGGAAGACCGACCGCACGAAGCCGGCCCCCTTCGCGAACCCGGCGGCCGCAAGGTCCTCCGACGCCACAAGACTTGCGAGGTACGGCGGGAACGGAAACGTCGCGGGCTCGCCGACGTGGGCCGCCACCCGCCGACCGTACACGTCCGCCGCTTCCATGGTGCGGCGGAGCAACGCCACCTTGTCGGGGTCCGGGTCGACCGCAATCACGTGCAGGTCGGATTGCCGGACCAGTTCCGCAACCAGCCGACCGGCGCCGATCCCCAGAACGAGGCAGTACCCCTGCCTGGCCTGTGTCGCCTTCAGGATGGCCTCGGCGTGCGTCGCCCACGGGTCGGACGTCGCGGGAAGCGGCGTGCGGTCGTAGGGGTGCGTCACGGCGGCCCCTGCGCGGGTACCGAAGCAGTACAGCAGGCCGTCGCGCGTGACGACGAACAGTTTGCCGTCCGCCGCCAGCATCGTCCACACGTCTCCCTCGACGCGCTCCTGCCACGAGACGCGGACCCGCTCGCCCTGGACCGGCAGGTCGAGGGCGGCGATTAGGCCGTCGGGCCCTTCGGCATAGACGCGGTTGCCGGCCTTCAGGAGGACCCGTTGCAGCGCTACATCGGTTTCGCCCTTCCACCGCACCGGCACGGTGGTGCGCGTCCGTTTCTTGCCCTTTGAATCGGTGTACGACTCCTTGACGGGCTCGTACGCGAAGCCGGCCAGATTGCCTCCGTCAAAGCCAACGAGGGCGTCGTCGGTCGGCAGAGAGCCGTGCGTCCGGGTGACCGCGGCGCCGTCCTTGAGCCCGTACACGGCCCCCCCGTTGACGAAGTACCCCTTGCGGGCGAAGACGTCGTACCCCCCCGCATCTTTGCCGAAGGTGCGACTGCTGACGTCGAAGTAGCGAAAGGCGCCGGTCGTCCGGTCGTAGGCCGCCGGCACCGTCCTGCCGCCGGAGACCAGAAGCGTGTCGCCGGCCACCGCCATGTACCCCTGCGGCGCCACGCCCGCAAAGGCCGGGCTGCTGTGCTGCTGCAACATGTAGATGGACCCGCTGCCGCTATTGGTCCAGACGACGCGGCCCGTCTCGGCATCGACCGCGTGAATAAACGTGCCCATGAACGGCCAGATGCCGGCCGCGAAGTAAATCGTCCCGTCGGCCAGGACCGGCGCGCCCCGTGCCGGCCACATCGAGATGAGGCGGTCGTTGCCCAGGACCCGCCGGTCGGACGGGCCGCCGCGCACGCGCCACACGCGCCGCCCACTCGCCGCGTCCACGCAATAGAGGCACCCGTCGTCCGAGGCGAAAGCCACCTTGCCCTTCCAGGCCACCGGGGCGAAACGGACCGGGCCATCCGTGTAGACCCGCCACAGTTCCTTCCCGGTTTCCGTCTCGTAGGCCGTTACCCGGTCGCTGACCATCGATGCGATGAAGAGGCGCTTGCCGAGAACGACCGGCTCGTAGGAGGCGTCGAACTGCAGTTTCGTCTGGCTCGCCGGCCAGGCGGGTAACGGCGGGGCCAACCGCCGGCTCCACTGAAGATGGAGGTCGGCCGGCAACGGCTCCGGCGACACCGCCGTGCGGCCGGCGTCGTACCGCCACATCGGCCAGTCGGCTGCCGGGGCAACCGACGCGACTACCAGCAGGATGCCAAGCAACGCCAGAAAAACAACCGCCAAGCGACTGCGCATGCTCGCAGACCTCCTTACGTCGAAGGGACCTCGTGTCGCCCCACACCTGCGCGCTGCATGCGAAGCGGCTTGCCCCACAATCTCGGATGCCCGGCCGGGCGGTCGTCTCACGACCATCGCGAGCCGACGCGGATAGTCTACCATGAGGGCGTGCCATGACAAGGCAGCGCCTGCGCGCCCCGTCCGCCATGGCACGCCATCGCTTGCCGCCAGGCGCCGCGATGGGGGGCGAAGGTGGCCGACGAGACGTGCCCGCAGGCCACGGGGGCCGACGATGCCGTTCGTCGCGTCCAGCCCTCCCACCACATCGAAACCGAGGTGGAACACGAGACCGTTTCAACCGTGACGTCCGGGTGACACACCTGGTGATCCATCTTGACGGGAAACGGTCGGGGCGATAGCGTAGCGGTGTGGGCCGTTTCGCGCCCTTCGTGTCGAGCGGCCGGCCTACCACGTCGGTCGCGAGACCCCATCGGACCACCTGCCCGCCCACACGCTGCTGACGAAGGCGGACGACAAGTAAGAAACCCATCGCCATGACCTCGAGACCCATACTTCTGGCGGCGCTCGCGCGGTTGCCGGGGTTGGGGGGCAAGGCGGGCAAGACCGAATCCCTGGGCGTTACGGAAACCGACGGCGTCCGGCGCCGCTCTTGAGCTTGCGGAACAGGCCAGTATGGACTAATCAGGCCGCGTGCCGCCTCCGCCGGCGAACCAGCAGACCCACACCGCCCGCGGCCAGTAAGGCCAGCGTTGCAGGCTCAGGCGTCAGCGTGGTCGGCCCCAGAGGGACGCCGTTCATCACGAGGTTCTTCACCACCACGACGTTGGCGCCGTTTAAGCGGACCAGCGCCCCGTTGTCGATGGCGAGCGTATCCAGGTACTGGTTGCACCCGAAACTCAACACGGCGTTATCGACGAGGATCGACACATCAATGTACCCGCCGTTGCCGGCGTCGGTGTTCATGTTCACCGTGCCCCCGAGGATGTCGAAAGAGGCCCCGGGCCCGTGCTCCTGCGGCCCGTCGATGATGAGGGTTCCCCCGCCTCCCTTGCTGAAGGCAGCGCCCGGATCGATTCCGAAGATGCCGGAGAGGGTGACCTCGGTGCCGATGTCCACAATCACCTGGCCGCCGTCAGGGCAGTTCAGGTCGCCCTCGTATTCCTGGGTCAAGCCCATGGCGAACGTACCGTCGGCGCCGACGGCAATGAACTGGGTGTCAAGCGTGCCGCCGGTCCACCGCAGCTGGCCCGACCCCTGGACGCCGACGTAGATCTCCGCGGCGGAGAGCGTGCCGCCCTCGAGATGATAGATGCCCTCGGAACCCGGTTCGTGGCCGAGGTACAGGGCGCCGCTGATGAGGTTGTCGCCGCCGGTCTGCGTGACGGTGGCCTTGGCCGCGTAGCCTACGTACTCCTCCATGGCCTGGGTCGTACCGGAGTAGAGGTTCGCCAGGGCCCCGTCGGCCAAGGCATCGAGGATCAGGGAACCGTCGGCCAAGTCAACGGTGCCTCCATCTACATGGAGTGCGCCGCCGTAGGTCCAGTTCGTTGCGGTCATCAGGGTGCCCCCCGGCCTGACGAGGATGCCGTTCATGGTCAGGTCGCCGCCCTCGTAGGTGTACTCGCCGGGTCCCTGGTGGCCAATCCAGAGCAGGTTGCCCGTGACGGTGCCTCCGGTCTGCATGACGGTGCCGGTCCCGTCGTAGCCGACGCAGAGGGTGGTGGCGTTGAGGGTGCCGTCGGAGATGTCGAGGGTGCCGGTGCCGCCCTCATCCCCCGTGCCGCCGGTTCCGAGGCCGATGGCCGTGCCGATGCCCGTCGTGTAGACGTTGCCGCCGTTGATGGTCAGGGTGCCGTTGCGGAACCAGTCGACGCCGACTTCCATCGTGCCGCCGGGGCCGACCTCAACGCTGGAGGCCAGGAGGACGCCGCCGGTGTAGTGGAAATCGCCGGTGCCGTAGACGCCGATCTTGAGGTCCTCGGTCTCCACGCTTCCGTTCTGGAGGTGGTAGGTGCCGGTGCTGGCGCTGTAGCCGACGTTCAGGCTCTGGCCGGCGTGGAACGTGCCGCTCAACTGCGTGAAGGTGCCGGTGCCGAAGACGCCGACGTCGGTGTAGGTGCTCGTGAGGACGCCGCCGCTGAAGTCGTAGGTTCCCTCGGCCCCCGGGTTGTTGCCGAGCATGAGGCTCGCGACCGTGTTGCTGCCGCCCGTGTGGGTGACGGCGGCCTTCTGGGTGTTGCCGACGACCTGGTTCCAGGAATTGACGGACCCGCCGCTGGCGATGGTCAGGGTGGCGCCGTCGCCGGGGGCGTCGAGATAGAGGCTGCACGTGCCGCCGGCCATGTCCAGAGTCCCGCCGCTTACCTCGAGGGCGCCGTCGAAATCCCAGCGGTCATTGACGTTGAATGTGCCGCCCTGCCACACCTGGATCGTGGGTACGCTGAGTGTGCCGTAGCTCCAGTGGAACGTGCCGTCGGTGCCGCTCCCGCCGCCCACGCGGAGACGATTGGCGGAAAGAGTGCCCGCGTCCAGGTTGTAGGTGCCGTGGCTGCCGACCTGGCTGCTGACGATGACGTCGTTGATGGCGGTGACGTCGCTGCTTTGATGGAAGGTCCCGGTTCCCGCATCGCCGATGATGAGCGAGGTGCAGTGGAGTTGGCCATCCCAAAGCTCGTAGGTGCCCTCGCCGTCGGCGTTGCCCCCCAGGCGGACGGTGGTGGCGGTGACGGTGTTCCCACCCCCGTCCCCCTGTGTAAACTGCCCGATACCGTTCTGGCCGACGACCAGGGTCGCGGTCTCAACGGTGCCATCCTGGATGTGGTAGGTCCCATTGCCCGTGGCTCCGCTGCCGACGGTCAAGGTGTCGACGACAGAGTTCGTGCCGTTACTGTGGGCGAAGGTGCCGATGCCCGCCCCGCCGATGATCTCGTTGTTGGCCAGGAGTATGGAACTGGAACTACGGAGCGTGTACGAGGCGTTCGGGCTGAATCCGCCTGCGACCATGAGGTCGCCCGCAACGTCGGTCGTGCCTCCGTTCTGGTCGAGCGCCGCCGTGCCGAACGCCCCGAGGTAGATGTTGTTGGCCGTCAGAATGCTGGTGGTCAGGTTGACCGTGCCGTGGGCGCCGAGGCCGCTGCCGGCGCAGACGTCGGGGACAGTGAGACTGGAGCCGACGACGGTGAGGTCGGCGCTGGCGGAATGGCCCACCGTCAGGTCGCCGGTCACCTCGAGTGTCCGGTTGAATTCGAGGTAAAGGTCGCCGCTGCCGCTGCCGCCGCCGTGGCCGAGTTGCAGCGAGCCGTGGATTGTGGCCTGCTGCTCAAGACCCGTCATGTGGTTGACGCGGAGGGTTCCGGCACCGGACCCGCCGAGGGTCCCGAAGGTGCCTATGTCGAAGGTGTCGGCGATGACGGTACCGCCGTTGAGCGTGAAATCTCCGGTGTCGCCCAGGCCCACCCGGATGGTGCCGTTGTGCACGTTGAGCGTGCCGCCGGTGAGTACGTACGCGCCGTCCGAACCGGCGACATAGCCCACGTCCAGATTCCCGGCGACGAGGTGTGTGCCGCCGGTCTGCTGGAACTCTCCGCTCCCGACGAAGCCGACGTAGGTGTCGCCTCCGACATCGAGAACGGCGTCGTTCTGCAGTTCATACGTGCCGTCGGCGCCTGAGTCCTTGCCCACATAGAGATTGTTGCCGACCGTGTGCGTTCCGTTGTACTGCGAGAACGTCCCGACGCCGTCGCTGCCGACAAACGCGTGACCAGCCACCGTCAGAGCGGGGCTGGTGGTCGCCGAGTCGGGCATCGTGTAGGTGCCCGTCCCGCCGTCGCTTCCCAGGAAGAGCCCACCCTCGACGGACACCGTGCTCTCGTGATGCGTGAAGTCACCCGTGCCGTAGTCGCCGATAAACAGGGAGCCGCCGATGTCGAGAACACCGCTGCCGCTGAGATTATACCGGCCAACCGGCGGCCGGCCCGGACCTGCGCTGGCCGAACCGGAGCCGCCCACGAACAGGTTGACGTAGACGTTGTTGGTGCCGCCGCTGTGCTCGTACAGAGCGTCCTGGTCGTCGCCCCCGAATTCCCCGATGATTTCGGCGTCTGCCTGGATCGTCCCGCCCCCCTGGAAGAGGCTGCCATTCCCCCAGTCGCCCACCTCAATCACGGAGGCAAATACCTGGGCGCCGTCGTTAACCAGGAACGTGCCGGTGCCCTCGTGGTCGCCGATTCTGATGCGGTTCGTGACAAGGACCACGGCAGGATCGCCGCTGCTTCCCACCGTGAAGTGAGCCTGCGACCCTGCCTCGAACCCGAGCAGGATGTTGTCGGCGTTGAGCATGCCGCCCGACATCGAGAAGGTCCCCTGCGACCCGTCCTCCTGGCCGATCTGAATGGTCTGCGCCACCAGCGAGCCGCCGGACTGTGTGTAGGTCCCCATGGCCCCGTCGGCGTGGCCGACATGCAGTGTGCCGCTGACGTTGTGGGAGCCCGAGACCTGGGAGAAGTTGCCCGTCCCCTCGTAGCCGACGTACACGTCGGACACCTCGATCTGCCCGCCGAGCAACTCATACCACCCATCGCCCTGGGTTTCCCGGCCCAGGCGTAAGGGCACATAGGTCAGGTAAACGTTGCCTCCGAACTGGGCGACGTAGCCGTAGCCCTCGTCTCCGACGACCATCTCGCCGTCGCCCCCCTGGCCGCCGTGGACGTACACATTCCCGCCGTTCAGCGTGTAGTAACCTCGGCTGTACGGTTTGTCGCCCAGAACGAGTTCCACATCGAAATGGGCGTCGCCCCCGTTCTGGACAAGCGACCCCCAACTCGGGTTGGCCTCCGTGCCCACCTTGCCGATGTCGGCGGTCTGGCAGTAGAAATCGGCGCCCGCGTTGATGATGACGTTGGCCGCCCCTCCCAGTTCCTCGGCCCAGTTCAGCGTCAGGTAGCCAGCGAGCGTAAGCTGCTCGTCGATGATTGCCTGGCCGGCGGTCTCGAACGCCACCCGCACGCTGCCGCCTTCATTCCAGTACGACCAGTTGCTCGCGTCCTCCCAGTTGGTCGAGGAACCGCCGGCGCCGGAACCCTCCCAGACCGACACGGGCAGGAAGAAGTTGTCTCCTCGCATCCAGGGATGCTGCACGTTCCACGAGTAGTCCGCGTTCGGCCCCTCACCGTCGGTGGCGCAGTCGGTATCATTGTACGCATATACATACAGATGCTGCGTGAAGGTCAGGTCCTCGTTCTCAATGCCGTCGCACCAGGCGTCGTTGAAACCCTCGAAGCCCTCGCCGCTTTGGGAAGGCTCCTGGTGCGTGGCCGAGGCACACCCGAAGCGCCGGTGGCCGGGCGGTAGGTTGATCATCTGGAGTTCCTCCAGAATGCCGCCCGAGTAGCACTGGCCGAGGACGTAGGCATGGCGCCCGGCGCCGATGGGGTTCACCCAACCGGCGAACACGTCGTCGTCGATGTCGTTGTTCTCCCACTGGTTCCACCCGCTAAACCCCTCCTCATCGTGGTGGGAGGGTACGTCCGTGTCGCCGTAGCCGTGGTCGTACGACCAGAAGTAGAAGAGGTCGCCCGGCCCCAGGTCCTGCAGGCCGGTCAGGACGTCTCGCGTGTTGTCATAGGAGGCCTCGAGCACCGTGGAGTGTTTGTCGTCCACGTACGACCAGTCGGAGTTCTCGGGATCATACGGCCACCACATCGTCAGGTCTTTGTAGGAATTCATGCCGTCGGCGAAGATGACCCAGACGTTCTCCGGCTTGTAGTTCCACCTGTTGACGACGTGCTTGTAGTGCCGCAGAATCTCGTCGTAGTAGATCTCCCAGTTGTCTTCGTCGTTGTTCCCGCCGGCGAAGAAGACGGCGTAGTTCTCGGCCCGTGCGGCCGGGGCCGGCGCCAGAAGAACACACAGCGCAACAAGCATGATTCGGGCGAGGCACTTCATTCGCGCCATCTCCTTATAAACGCCTGTCCGGGTAGAGCGTCCCCTCGTGCGATGACAGACATGACCCCTCTCAGCCAACACGTCCGGCGCCCTCAGCCGGGTTGGCGCAAAAAAAGGGCGGTCGCCGGCAGGCGGCTCCCCCCGGAAATCACCCTCAATCCACCGTCGCAGGTTTACCTACGCAAAACGGGCCAAGCCGCTCAGTTCCTCCGAACGCACCCAGCCCGTCATACCCCTGTACCCGGCCCCACGCCCGGGGCCGCCCCTTTCTAGCGCAGCAACAGAAACTACGCCCCCTCACGTGCAGACACAGCCCCGGAACTATACACGCAATCCCCACTCCCGCAAACAATAATACACCATGAAACCCGTGACGTCAAACGCCATGTCACGCTTCCAGGGTTCTGGTCCGGACGGGAAACGAGGATCTTGGGGTGACATCCCGGCATTCAGGAAGGAAGGCGATTCGTGATGGAGAGGCGCTTTACGAACGAGCATGAGGCTTTGCCTCGCAAATCGGGCGTCGCCCCCATTCCAGAGGTTCAGGGACATGGCGAAACTGTTCTCGATGGCGTCCATGTAGCCCGCGTAACCTCGGCAGTGGCCTGATTCCCCCAGGGCGGACGGGCCGAGCGGGTCGTTCTGAATGACGAACGCCATCCCGTCGGCCGGAGAGGGGGGACCGCTGACCATCTGGTAGTCGAACTGGCAGATGAACGCCCCGATGTCCTGCGGCGCGTTGTAGAAAAAGCTGGCGGCTTGGTCGGGTGTCTGGGACGTGATCTTGAGTTCGTCGGCCGAGAGGATGACCGGAACGCCGGCAGCGGCGGCCGCGGCGTTGGCGCTCAACGTGTAGCCGGAACCGTCGCCGAAGCCATTGATGTTCGCCCAGGCGGCATGAGGCAGCACTCGCTCGTGGACCAGATCACGGCGGACAAGTACCTGGCGGGCAAGCAGGCGATGGCGAGACCTATTGGCGCTCGCTGCACTCGGGCCGCATGCCGCCGGCCAAGGGCCCCGGCGGCACGCCGACGGGCATTGCCGCGCCCGCAGCATAGCACCGCCCGCAGCCTGCGGGCCCAAACACCCGCGAGAATGCCGCCCAGACGCACGAGGCTTGCGCCTGCTGCATCAGCGGCATCACTGAATGTCAGGGCCCAAACCCCTATGAATCGCCCGATTAACTGTTGACATCCTGCGGCAACCGATTACCTCACACGCCTGCGCCGATGCAGCACGCAAAGCCCGGCGAGCCGCTTGGCACCTGTCCCATGACCTGCTACACTCCCCCTGCCGCCGCCGGGCATATCGGGGCCGTTTCACGCCCAGCAAACAACAGGCGGGCCGATCATCTCCAAGGGGGGCCGTCGATGGCCGACGCCGAGTACCGAGTCTGGCGCACCCGGCCGGTGTTCCTCACAAGCACCTTCCGCGACATGCACGCCGAACGCGACCACCTGCGCGAGCGGGTCATCCCGGAACTCCAGGAACGCCTCCGCCGCCGGTTCCACCACCTGGAGGTCATCGACCTCCGCTGGGGCGTCCAGACGGCCACCGAGACCGAAGCGGCCGGCCGAGAGCAGTTGGTCCTCAAGGTGTGCCTCGGCGAAATCGAACGGAGCCGCCCGTTCCTCATCGCGCTGCTGGGCGACCGGTACGGCTGGGTGCCACCGGACGGCCGCATGCGCACGGCCACGGACGAGGCCGGCTTCGCCCCGGACATGACCGGCCGCAGCGTCACGGAGTTGGAGATCCGCTACGGCGTGCTCGACAGCGCCGACCAGCGCGAGCGGAGTTGGTTCTACTTCCGCCGCCCGCTCCCCTATAACCGGATGCCCCCCGACGTGGCGGCCCGCTACAGCGACGCCCACAACCCCGACCCGAACCAACGCCGCTTGGCCGACCACCTCGCGGCCCTCAAGACGGCCATCCGCGAGGGCCTCCCCGGCCGCATCCGCGAATACGATGCCGGGTGGGACGCCGAGCACCAGCACGTGACGGGCCTGGAGGCTTGGGGCCAGCAGGTCCTGGACGACCTCTGGGCCGACCTCGCGCGCGAGACCGAGGCGTTCCTCGGCGAGGCACCGCTCACGTGGCAGGAGGCCGAGGCGGACGCCCTCGACGCCTTCATCGAGGACCGCACGCGCCTCTTCGTCGGCCGCGAAGGCATCACGCGGCAGCTCCTCGACCACGCCCTTGCGCCCGACGGTGCGAACGTTCCCTGGGGGACCGTCGTCACGGGCGAGGCGGGTCTCGGTAAGAGCAGCCTCTTCGGCCACGTGGTCCGCGGGCTGCAGGACGACCCGTCCGACCCGCTGGTCCTCGCCCACGCGGCGGGCGTCACGCCGCGCTCGGGCACGGTGGACGCCCTGCGCCGGCGCTGGGTCTTTGAACTCGCGCATGCCGTGGGGCAGGACGATCCCTTGACCGACGCCAGCACGGCCGAGGAGGTGGAACGGGCGCTGAACCGGCTCCTCGTCGCGGCCGGCGCCCGGCGGCGCGTCGTCCTCGTCATCGATGCTCTCAACCAGTTCGAGGGCACGACCCAGGCCCG
>Ga0272441_10004861_pt1 | contig 23851 bp, 19 predicted proteins | sample SSMProp6N_FD_193582 | JGI IMG/M metagenome (GOLD analysis project Ga0272441, IMG submission 193582) | Marine sediment archaeal communities from Little Sippewissett salt marsh, Falmouth, MA, United States - SSM-Prop-6N | ecosystem: Environmental > Aquatic > Marine > Wetlands > Sediment ...
AGAGAAAGCTTCAAGTCCTTTATATGAAAGTTGTTATAGATTTCCTGTTGGGTTGGCATGGGAGTTGTTTTAGATGTAATTAAGTTGTTTTTGAAAACTGAAAAAGATGGTTGAAAGGAAAACAAACAAATGACAATACAAGCCAGGCGATCTCGAAAAGTCACAATCCCGTGGATGGGCAAGACGTATATCGAATTGCTTGCCCATTCATTGAGATATGTTGGCGTCAATGTGCAACTGCCCCCACCGACGACGGACCGAACCATTCAAATTGGTGTCAGGAACACGGCGGAAATGGTATGTTTTCCACTCAAGCCGACGCTCGGTAACTTTGTCGAGGCCCTAGATAACGGGGCCGATACGCTTCTGATGTTCGACTCCAAAGGTCAGTGCCGTTTGCGGCACTACTGGAAGATACAGGAATTTATATTGCACAACATGGGATACGAATTTCAAATGGTGAACCTGAATTTCAAAAATGCGGTGCGTGTACTGAAGGAACTGGGCGGTGCATCGAGATTGAAAATACTGAAAGAGGCGTTCCGTTTTTACGGCCGGGTAAAGAAAATCGATGATATCAAGGAGCAGTGGTCCGATGACCGGCCGAATATCGGGATTATCGGAGAAATTTTTACCTGCTGTGATGAGCGGATCAATTACGGGATTGAAAGCAAGATTTATAAACTCGGCGCCAAGCCAGTCAATACGGTAACGTTGTCTTCTTTTCTCAAGTCCGCTTTTTTGAAAAAGATTCACTGGCCGACGAAAAAGAGGCGGTATGACAGAAAAGCTGAAACATATTTCAACGGCGATCTTGGCGGCCACGGGAAAGAAAATATTTCAAATTTGTTGGAACTGGTGGATAACAACATCGGCGGTGTCATTCATCTGCTGCCCATGAGCTGTATGCCGGAAACGACCATCGAGCCATTTGTCAATGCGATCTGCCGCGACAGTAATACGCCGCTGCTCCGGATTCCGATTGACGAGAACACAGCGGAGGCGAATCTTGAAACCCGGCTGGAAACATTTGTGGAACTGATCAAAATGCGAGGTGAACAATGAAAACGTATATCGGATTAGATGTTGGAAGTGTATCGGTCAAACTGGCACAAATCGACGGGAATGAAAATCTGCTCAACTCGGTTTATCTGCGAAATCATGGCCTGATTGAGACCGTCAAAGAGGCCCTGGAGACGATGGATGATCCATCCGACGTCGCGGGCGTGGGAGTCACCGGCAGCGGCAGAAAGTTTGTCGGGATGTTTGTGGGTGCCGATCTGGTCAAGTCCGAGGTTTTGGCGCATACCATCGGCACCTTGTCCTTTTACCCGGAAGTCCGGACGCTGATGGATATCGGCGGTGAGGATTCCAAACTCATGACGCTCAATGACGGCGTTTTGGAAAACTTCCGGCTCAATTCAATCTGCTCAGCGGGAACAGGCAGTTTCCTCGAATCCATCGCTTCTCGGATGGGAATTCGGATACAGGATGTCGGGGACATCGCTCTAAGCAGCACCCAGCGTTTGGATTTCCCCTCCAAGTGCGGCGTGTTTACGCAGTCAGCGGTGGTATCCAGGAAAAACTGCGGTGCCGCCAAAGAGGATATTCTGATGGGTGTGTGCCGGTCACTCGTGGCAAATTATCTGACGATGGCAAAGGGTGTACAGCTCAAATCCCCGTTTGTGTTCCAGGGAGCAACCGCAAAGAATAAAGCCATTGTAGCAGCATTCGAGGAAGAATTGGCCAATCCGGTGATAGTTCCCGAATACTGTGATGTGATGGGTGCTGTCGGCGTTGGAATCATGGTTAAACGAGCTAATCCCGCACAGACCAATTTTAAGGGGTATCATTTATTGAACCAGGAATATCGGACAAAAACCGTTATTGCCGATGGATGTGAAAATCATTGCGAATTAACGATGCTTTTCGAGGGCAGTCAATATGTCGGATGTATCGGCAATAAATGCAGCAAGTGTGATTCCGTGATCTGCTCCGAAGATCGATCAATAAGTTTGTGTGCTTAAACAGAACTTTTGTGAATATGGATCAATTTAAGAAAGGAAGGTTCAATATGAATCGAAGCGTATGTATGGCAGGATTGGTATTATTTGTAGTTGTTGTCGGATGTATGGATTCGATGCGTTCCATGGTCAATGCCGACGAAAAAAAGGAACTATTGCGGATTGGGGTTTATGACAGCCGGGGGATTGCGATTGCGTATTGTCATTCTAACTTTGCCGAACAGAGGTACCAAAAGTGGAAAACCCAGTCAGAAAAAGCCGAGGCGGCAGGAGACGAGCGTAAAGTACAGGAAATAAAAGAAATGGCTAATAAGCAACAGGCCAAACAGCACTTGCAGGGATTCGGTACAGCTCCGGTTCATGAATATCTGGAGCTTGTGAAGAAACAGATTCCGGAGGTGGCAAAAGCGGCCGGTGTTGATGTCATCGTCAGTAAGTGGGAATTTGATTACATGGCCCCTGACGTCGAAACAGTTGATGTTACAATGGAATTAGCCAAACTTTTCGAGTCGAAAGAAAAGGCGTATCAATGGATCGAGCAGATGAAAGACAAGGATCCGATCAGCCATGAGGAATTGGAACGTCTCGAAAAGGAACATCCGCATTAAAAATGTATATGACTTTTTAGTTTGTTATGCTGAACTTGATCTGGCATCCAGGCATAGACGCACTAAAATCCGGATTAAGCTTGGGGAGACATTATTCGGAGGGCGAGGCGACACGTTATATTTGGCTGTGGAAGGGGCTTTTTACAAAATATAGAATAGTTGCGTTTGCGGAGACGTTATGTTACAAATACTGGATAAAAAGCTGAATAACCCCCTCCCCCCTTCGGGGTACTCCCCCTTAGCAGGGGGAGAGCTACTTGAGGAGCCATTGACGTTGAAGGACCAACTGGACATACAGCCGATGGAAATGGTCGATCCGGCAGTTTATCCGGAGCCGGTTGTGGAGTATTTTCATCATTACGGACTGAATTATACCGATTTGGACGTGACGCATTGGTTCGGCACGTTTGAATCGGGTGGGTTTACGCTCGCGGCCCATCTCTATGAACCCGCCCAGTACACAGCGACCGTGGTCCTGCTGCACGGCTACCTCAACCATTGCGGCCAGTTCAAGAATCTGATTCGTTTTCTGTTGGAAAACGGCTATGCCGCGGCGGTGTTTGATCTGCCCGGCCACGGCCTGTCTTCCGGCGAGCGGGCGGCGATTGATTCCTTCGATCAGTACGTTCCGGTCACACAAGATTTCCTCAAATTGGTAATATCTCGATTGCATGGTCCATACCATGCTATCGGATTCAGTACCGGAGCGACCATCCTGATCGAGATGGTATTGACGGAACAGGCAGATGATTTTGATAAGATCGTGCTGGCGGCGCCGCTGATTCACTGGACCGGCTATGAACAGTCCAAGGGCACCTATAAGATTTACAAGGTCTTCACGGATAAAATCGCCCGCTTCCATCGCAAGAATTCCTCGGACAAGGACCATCTGATTTTCAACAAGACCCGCGATTATCTGCATTGCACACACATCGCACTGAATTGGGTCAAGGCATTGTTTGATTGGAATGACAAAATCAAACTCCTGCCTGAAAGCGACCGGGATGTGCTGGTCCTTCAAGGTGATAAAGACGGCACGGTTGACTGGAAATATAACCTGAAACGAGTCAAACAAAAATTGCCTAAGACTGACATCAAAATGATCGAAGACGCTAACCATGAACTGTTTAACGAAGCCCCCGAATACAAACAACATGCCTTGAACCATATTCAAGGGTACTTTGAGGACTAAGCATGTTAGGTTGTAAATTATCGAGAGTACTATTAGTAACCTTTTTGTTTGGAAGTCTCAACTTCTTAACGGCGGGTGTGGGGGCGTGCTTGCTCTATCTCATCGAATATCAAGGGAGATCACCGGAAATGTTCGGTTGGTGGGGGACTCTGTATATAACAGGATTGGTGTGTGTAATTTTTAATTCCGGTTCTTTAGTTGTAAATATTATTTTTACGATCTTATCCAAAGCATCGAATACTTGGATTTCGATACTTGTCACTACTGAAGCATTCTTTTTAGGCGTTCTATTTTTAATTTCAATAATTTTGCTTGAGTGTTTAGAAAACCACTTAGGAAATGAATCATTTGGCCAGATCATATTTTGGATATTGGCCTCTGTATTGTCTGCAATTGGCTGGATTGCAGGCAACTATCTTAAAAAAGAACATGTAAATCCCGTTAATCCTGTCTAAAAATAATTAGTGAAAATCCGCGATATCCGCGGTTAAGAAAGCGAGGTAAATCATGGAAACAAAACAAAAAGCAAAGGGCTCATGGGGTGTGCGGTTTTTTATTGTAGTGCTTGGGATTACATTGGGCATCTTGTTCTTCTGGCTGCTCAGTTTTGTCGAGGGCGACATCGGTACCATGAAAGGCCCGGACTGGAACGTAGTCCGTCGCGAATTTGTCAGTCAGCAGATGGATGACGATATCAAGCAGTTCAACAGAGAAATCAAGCGTCTGAACCAAGAAATTAATGATCTCAGAGAGCAGCAGCGGATACTGAACAGCAGCACCGGCAGTTTCCAAAGGACCATGGAAGAACTGCGTAAATCTCTGAATAGACCCGAATTAAAAGAAATATTAGACAAAAGTCTGCAGGCGTTTTTGGAGAACCAAAAGGAGAATCATGAATACTTTCAAAATATTTCTAAACTGGTTGAGCAGCGCCAACAAAAAGAGGATAGGCTGTCGGATCTTTCGAAGCTGATTAAGGACCTGGAGGATAAGGCGCACGAAAAGCATAATATCCTGATTAAAAAACATCGGCTTAAGGTTGCTGTATTGAAGCTGTCGTTCTTGGTGCCGATCTTTTTAGTCGTGTCCTTTTTGTTTATGAAATACCGTGTAGGAGCGTACTGGCCGCTGGTGTGGTCTGCATTTATCGCAAGCTTTATCAAAATTACCCTGGTGGCTCACACTTACTTCCCGACGAATTACTTTAAGTATATTGCGCTGTTAGTAATTATCGGGATTGTTTTGCGAATCCTGATCTATCTGATTCGATTGATCGTGGCGCCCAAGAAGGATCTGCTCATCAAACAGTACCAGCAGTTTTATGACAAGCATCTGTGCCCTGTCTGCACTAAGCCGATCAAGGCCGGTCCGCTTCGGTATGCCGGGTGGAAGAAGAAAACTGCGGTTCTCGCATCGCAGGGAACGGAAATCGATAAACAGCAGGCCTACACCTGCCCGTCCTGCGGTACAAATTTGTATGACAAATGTGGAAACTGTGGTAACATTCGTCATACGCTCCTGCCGTACTGCGAACACTGTGGTGCTGAGAAAGCTGAATAATTTTCTACTGATAAACATAGGGAGTTGAAATTTGGAAACAAAAGATAAGATGCCCCGTTCGTTCATTTGGCACAACGCCACCCAGTTTCTGGGGGCGATGAATGATAATATCTTTCAGTTACTGTTGGTCTTTTTCCTGATTGCGATCTTAGGTGATGATCGGAGTCAGGAGATCAACTACATCTCGGCAATTATATTTACGGTTCCATTTTTGATTTTCATTCCCCTGGCAGGCGTTCTTGCCGACCGTTTCAGCAAACGCAACATCATTGTGCTCACGAAGATTTCAGAATTGCTTGTAATGCTGCTGGGCCTGTTTATATTTGCCTCAAGCGGCTATCTTGGCAAAAGTGCGGTCGTTCTGATCTATGTGACATTGTTTTTTATGTGTACTCAAAGCTCCTTTTTTGGCCCTTGTAAATACAGCATCATCCCCGAACTGGTGGGGCGAGAACGGCTGTCCAAAGCCAACAGTTACCTGCAGGGAATGAGTTTTATGGCCATTGTTTTCGGTGCCGCTGTCGCACCGATGATAACATTTATGGCCGACCGAAATATGGCTGTTGCCGGGGTGTTCTGCGTGATCATTGCTGTGGCGGGTATTTTTACCAGCTTTAAGATAACACCAACTCCGGCAGTGAGCAAGGATTCCAAAATCTCCTTGTTTTTCCTGAAAAACATCGGCAGCGCCCTCTATCAAATTCGCCATGACCGCTTTTTGATTTTGGCTGTATTTGCCAGCGCTTATTTCATGTTGATTGGCGGCTTTGCCAAATTTGTGCTCATTCCCTACGGTATGGAATATTGCAAATATGCTGATACAATGAGCGCTTTACTTTTTGTTGTTGCCGCCTTGGGTATTGGTTTCGGCTCCTGGCTGGCAGGGCAGCTATCCGGTCGAAATGTCGAAGTTGGGATCATCCCGTTTGGGGCAATCGGGTTGGCCCTGACCGCCATTGGACTTGGCTTGACAGGCGCATGGGCACAACCCGGCGGTCAACTTGTCAGAGTATTGACACTGAGTTTAGTAACACTATTTGGAATTAGTGCCGGGCTCTTTATCGTTCCGCTGAACGCCTTTATTCAACTGCGTGCTCCGGACGCTGTACGCGGCAGGGTGTTAGCTTCATCCAGTTATATCGGCTGGGTTGGAATCGCATCGGCGGCAGGGATTTGTATCGTATGTAATAAGCATTTGGGTGTTCCTCTGAGTACCTTATTTCTGGGGGCGGGCTTTCTTACACTGGCGCTTGCGATAGGAACTATCATTATCCTTCCGGACTTTCTGGTGCGACTGATCGTGGTGCTGCTGACGCGAACCATCTACCGCATCCGTGTTGAAGGCGAGGAAAATGTGCCCTTTGAGGGTCCGGCTTTGCTGGTTTCCAATCATGTGTCCTGGGCCGATGCCGTGGTGATTGCTGCGACGCAGCAGCGGCGAATTCGCTTTGTGATGGATAAGGCGATGATCGAGCATTTGTCACTGTTTAAATGGGTCTTTCGGCTGGGCAAGGTGATTCCCATCAGTGCGGGCGATTCGCCTAAAAAGATCGTCGCCGCACTGCACGAGGCGCGTCAGGCCATGGATGATGGCTACCTCGTCTGCGTCTTCGCCGAAGGCAAACTCACTCGCACCGGCTCAATGGACCGGTTCCGCAGCGGCTTTGAGAAAATCGTCAAAGACACCGATTACCCGATCATCCCGACCTATATTGGCGGCCTGTGGGGCAGCATCATGAGCCACTACCACGGCGAAGTACTGAGCGTACTGCCCAAACGGCTGCCGTATCCCGTTCGGGTCCATTTTGGCACGCCTATGTCATCAACATCCTCCACCCAGGATGTCCGGGGAGCCATCGAAGAACTGAGCGTCGATTATTACAATGCCAAGATGCCTAAGCGACTCTCCCTGGGAGAAACGTTTGTTAAAAAGGCCCGACGGCACTGGTTCAAGCCGTTCATGTCCGACACAACCAAACAAAACCTGTCCTTCGGCAAAGCCCTCATCGCGGCGACGGCACTGGCTGACAAACTCAAGGATTCGACGCAAAATCAGCAGAATATCGGCATTTTTCTGCCGTCCTCCAATGGTGGGGCGTTGGCAAATCTGGCCGTAACATTGCTCAATAAAACATCGGCCAACCTTTCCTACACCGCTTCCGAAGAGGATCGGGCGTACATGATTGAAACGGCGGAGATTCAGACCGTTCTGACCAGTCGTATCTTTCTCAAAAAGCTCAGAATCGAACCGGAGTCTTTACCCGGCGTGATCCTGATGGAAGAAATTATTAAAACCATCACTTCCGGCGAAAAAACGCGGGCCATGCTCAAGGCCCTGTTCCTGCCGCGGCGAAAACTTGCTAATCGGTCAAAAGATTTCAGTGCTGACCAAACCGCAACAATCCTGTTTTCTTCCGGTTCCTCCGGACGGCCCAAGGGTGTGGAACTGTCGCATCATAATATCCTGTCCAACCTGGAAGGGGCACTGGAAATGTTCCGGGTCTATAAAGATGACCGGCTCTGCGGGATTCTGCCACTGTTTCATTCGTTCGGTCTGTCGTGTACGTTGTGGCTGCCGATTTTAGCTGGGGTGGGCGTCAGTTTCGTTCCCAATCCCTTAGAGGCCAAATCTGTCGGAAAAACCGTTCGTGAAGACGGGTGCACGCTGCTGTTTGCCACACCGACGTTTTTGCAGAACTACCTGCGCCGCTGTGAAGCGGACGATTTTAAGACGCTGCGGTTTATTATTGCTGGTGCGGAGAAACTGAAGACGGAGATGATCGATGCATTCGAGGAAAAATTCGGCCTCCGTCCGTATGAGGGCTATGGGGCGACCGAGTGCTCACCGCTGATCGCCCTGAACGTCCCGGATGCCAAGACCTCTACCGGCCGACAGGTCGGTACCAAGGAGGGCACCGTGGGCCATACCGTCTGCGGTTTGGCGTTCAAGGTGCTGGATGTCGAAACGGGGCTGCCCGTACCGATGGGTGAACCGGGGATTTTGCATGTCAAGGGTGCGAATGTCATGAAAGGGTATCTCAAGCTGCAGGAAAAAACGGACCAGGTCCTGCATGACGGCTGGTACAACACCGGGGATATTGTCAGCGTTGATCCTGACGGTTTTGTAACCATTCGTGATCGGCTCAGCCGGTTCAGTAAGATTGGCGGCGAAATGGTGCCGCACATGACCATCGAAGAGACGGTTCTCAAGGGCCTGAACATTACCGAATCGGTCATCGCTGTGACCAGTGTGCCGGATGCGAAAAAGGGCGAGCAGCTTGTGATTTTGTATGATAGGGAAAAAGTCGATGCCGATGCGTTGAATTACATTTTGGCTGAAAGCGACCTGCCGAAGCTGTATATCCCGAAAAAAGACAACCTGATCGCCGTGGACGAAATCCCGCACCTCGGTTCCGGCAAACTCGACATGATGAAACTCAAGCAAATCGCGAAAGAAGCGAAAACGTCCAATGAATAAAAACAAGGCACTATTATCGTTGTTGCTATTGGTTCCCGCACCCAGTATCGGTGTATTGGGGGGGATGGTCCTCTGGCCGGAGGCATCTTTGGGCAAGTGTATATTTATGTTCAGCAAGCTGTGGTTATTTACTCTGCCGGTCCTGTGGTATTTGCTTGTTGACAAGGGCAGGTTTAGTTTATCTCCCGCTCGCAAAGGCGGATTTGGTTTCGGCTTGCTCTCCGGCGGCATTATCAGCGGCATTATTCTTGCGGCCTATTATTGGCTGGGGCCGGTCTTTCTCGATAATGGTGTTTTGGTCGATAAAATGCGTACCATTGGGCTGGATAGCCCCTACTTATATATTGGCGGGGCACTCTACTGGATTTGCATAAATTCCGTTCTTGAAGAATATGTCTGGCGATGGTTCGCCACCAAGCAGTGCGAGGAATTATTCAGGCCGAAGTTGGCGGTTGTTTGTTCAGCGGCTTGTTTTACCCTGCATCATACCATTGCTCTAAATACCTTTATGCCGCCGATTGCGACGATGGTCTGCTCGTTGGGCATTTTTATCGGCGGAGCGGTCTGGTCTTATATGTATGTTAAATATGAATCCATCTGGCCCGGCTATGTCAGCCACGCCATCGTGGATTTATGCGTTTTTGGTATTGGTGCAATGATGATCTTTGGATAAAATCTTCAAAACGACTGAAAGGATAAGCAAATGGAAGGATTAGCGGCGTTATTAGTTATATTGGGTATTGCCCTGTTCATTTCCGGACCGATTGCAGTGATTCTGGCGCTTGTCCTGTTTAACAAGTTGGGCGGCATCAACCGCCGCCTCAACAAGCTGGAGGGCAAGCACGAGTACGGCCCCTATGGCGTAACCCCTGCCAAGCCGATGGCGACTGCGCCGAAATCGGCTGCCGCAGTTGCGCCTGTACCTGCCGTCCAGCCCCCGCGTGTCGAGCAGCCTAAAGCCCCGCAGGCAATTTCACAGCCGGCACCTGCCCACGTTTCCAAACCGCCAGCGGAAACGGTGCCTCCACCCTCAAAGCTGTCCGATATGCCCCCCAAACCGCAGACCCCGCCTGCACCTGCGGTGAAGCCAACGACTGAAGTTTTATCCGCGATGAAAGAGTTTGGACCGCTTAAACCCAAACCTGCGGGCAAGGGTGGATTGGAACTGAAAATCGGCACCACGGTCGTATTGGTCATCGGCGTCATCACTGTGATTATCGGCGTGGCGTTCTTTTTGAAATATGTTTACGACAATATGACATTCAGCGAGGAAATGAGGGTTACCATGGTTGCCGTTGGCGGCCTGATCGCCATTGTCCTCGGTGAAATACTCCGGCGGAAAAACTTCGAGATTGTTGCCAAAGGCATCGCTGCTTTGGGATTTGCCCTGCTGTACACCGCTGTGTTCAGCGGCAGCCGTGTCTATGCCCTGTTCAGCATCGAATGGGCGTTTGGCCTGTCCATTGTCGTTACCGCCGGGGCGATGGCCTACGCCGTTGCCTTAGATGAAATCCTGATCGCTTTTCTCGCTTTATTGGGCGGCTACCTTTCGCCGGTCATTATCTCAACCGGCCAAAACCTGCCCATCCCGTTGTTCAGCTATGTCTTCGTCCTCAGCGCCGGCGCGATGGGCTGTGCGATGTTCCGCCGCTGGCGCGCGGTCAACTGGATCGCCATGGTCGGCACGTACCTGCTCTATACTGCGTGGTTTGAAAAATTTTACACGACCGACCAGATGCAGATCGCCCTGTTCTGGCTAGGCGTGTTCGCGGGTATGTACCTGGTTCTGCCGATTCTGCACGGTCTGGTCAAAAAGCTCATTGCCCGCAGTGAAGATGTCACGCTGATCGTCGTCAACAGCGTTGCCGTCTATTACTACCTCTGGCGAATGCTCTATGACGGCTCCCGCCAAAATCTTGCCATCGCCAGCGCCGTTCTCGGCATTGCTCATATCGCGCTGGTTTTTGTTGTTCTGTGGCGGTGTCGGGAGGATAAAAAGCTCCAGGCCGCCCTCGGCGTTCTCGGCACGGCGTTCGTTACCGCCGCCATCCCGATGTACTTCGACACCTTGCAGCCCACGCTGATCGGCTGGTCGATTGAGGCGGTCGTGCTGACGTTTATCGGCATTCGCTACAATAGCTTATGGACCAAGGCCATGTCTATCATTGTCGCGGCGATTGCTTCGGCGGGTCTGTTCTATCACCTTCCCCTGCACACCAGCGAGGACTTCCGGCCGTTCCTCAACAGTCCCTTTGGCACGTGGCTTTGGGTCTCGGCGGCGATTCTTGTCTGTCACGGCCTGTGGCGTTTCATCAAGGACGAAGACGAGGAAAGCGTTCTCATGGCCCAGGTTTACTTTGTCGCCGGACGGCTGCTTTTGGCGACGGGCGTCGCGTTGGAATGGTACGCCCACTGTAGCTGGCATATCGAACTTCTCAAACAGGACCAGGCATGGTTCCTGATGGGCATGATGGTCATCGCGGCGATCCTGTTCATCGGATTTTTAACCCGCCCGCTCTGTCCCAAAGGCGATTTTGTCCGCATCGTCGGCGTGATGGTCATGATCGCCGGTTCGGTCTTTACCGCGCTGGCCATGATGGGCGTTTACTATCGCGAGTTTAAACTCTTTTTGAACTTCCCGTTTCTCATCGCGGCGGGCTTTGTCGCGGCTCTCTATTACGGCGTCTGGCAGGTCAAACGCACCATCGACGGGGCCGAATTACAGCGTCAACTGCCCGGTGCACTGGCGACGATGGGCATGGTACTGGTGCTGGCCCTGCTGAGCGAGCAGATTTACATGTATTGGTACTGCCGCGATTATTATGGCCAGTCTGTTGCGAACTGGCAGGGCATTGCTTTTCGGTACATCTTTATATTATGGGCCGTCTGTGGTGTTGTCATGCTCTTGGCCGGGATACGGTTCAAAAAGCCGGCGATCACGGCATTGTCGGTAATCACATCAGCGTGTTCTGTCGTTGGGCTGTTCGCATATCTGCCGCTGCATGTTAAGGGCGATTTCCGGTTCATATTTAACCAGCCCTTTATGACATGGGTGTGCGTGTCAGTGTCGCTGCTGATTGGCCATGGCCTGTGGCGGTTCATGACGCCGTCCAAAGATAACAACGGCCCCATCGCCTCACAATTCTATTATGCCGCGGGGCTGATCCTGCTGGGGATGGCCTGTGTGATGGAATGGTACGCCCACTGTGACTGGCAGATTGAGCCGGGTTCACTTGGCGAGCGAAATATGCATTTGGGCTTTATAGTCCTTGGTGCGCTGTGGGTTCTGCTGTTTTTGGCCCGGCCGCTGCCGCCGCAGGGCTTATTGTCAAAGGCTCTTGGTGTGCTGACGGCGCTTGGCGGGGCGGTTTGGATTGTTTCATATATGGACGAATTTTACCATAGTGGCTTTACGATTTTTGCCAATGTCCCGTTTTTGATTGCGATGGCGTTTGTGGGAGCCGTTTTGCTTGCGGCCTGGTTCGTCAAACGGGCTGATGAAGAGACGGAAGAGCGGTTGCGATTGTCCGCCGCATTGGTCCTGGGCGTGTTGGTGCTGGTGTGGATCTTGCTGAGCGAACAAATCTATCAGTACTTCTGGTGCAAAAACCAGCACGTCGAGACATTGGAGAATTGGCGGTTCCTGTCGCAGATGTATATCTCGGTTGCATGGGCGATCTATGCGGCAGTGCTGATCGTACTGGGCTTTATTGTCCGTGCCGCGGGCATTCGCTACCTGTCCCTGCTGATCTTCGCGGTTCTGCTCGGCAAAATCAACCTCGACATCTGGCACCTCGGCACCGAATACCGCATCGCCACCTTCCTGACGACGGGCCTGATCCTCGTCGGCGTCTCCCTGCTCTACCAATACCTGAAAAACAAGGGCTTCTTCGACGCTATGGAAAAACAACTTACTATCAATGAGGATGAATAATGTCATTGAAGGAGAGAAATATGGTTTGGAAGATAATTAAATATAAATATTCAGTTGGTTTCATGTTCGGTGTTCTTTTAGCAATATTGCATCTGTGTCTGGTCATTCTGGCGTATATTGTTTACATCAATTCAAAGTCAAGTACATCCGCACTTGTCTTCGTCTGGTTTTTTACCCTGGATGCCCCAGTCCACATGCTGCCGTCTTCGGCGTTCCAATTGTTTGGGACGCCCACGCCGCTCATTCTGTATGGTGTCATTGGCTCGGTTATGTGGTTTCTGATCCCTTGGATGATTGACAAAGGGATAAAAGCCCTGTTTCCGAAAATCAATAAACTCATCAGAGCAATCACCATTATAGTTTTAATTCCGCTGATTCTGTTTGGGTTTTCCAGATTATGCAGGATTAATATTAAACGGCAGATACAGGCGCGACGGCCTGATGAACTTAAGAAAGTCCTCAATCAAGCGTCGTCAGATTTTCTTACAGAAAATATCGTGTACAAAGATGACCGATTGGCGTCAATTATCAGTGTAGATATCAAAGATATTTTAGGATCCTCCGACAATGAAATCATTATTGCGATGAATGATACCATTGTTGTACTTGATGAAAAATATAACGAAATAAGCTGCTTACCTTTGAATGGACTACGATTTACAAGTATAGAGCCCGTATATCTAAATGAAAAGAATTTCTATGGATTTCTTGGATATCGGTATGGCAAGGGTATCTGGCTTCTTGACAGTTTAGGAAAAGAACAATGGAGCTATCAACAAACAAATGACATTGGGCTGCATCCGGATGGTGCAAGTTTTGGAGATATTGACGGAGACAGGAATCCGGAATATGCCGTCTACTATCGCTATAAGGAGGGGATTCATTTGCTTGACAGTGACGGCAGGGTACAATGGAAACATCCCATTTATGCACTGGGGCATCTGGAGGTTGCAGATTTAAACGGCGACGGTAATGCTGAAATTATATATACTAATTCCAACAATGCCAATGGAAAGACGACGTTTAAGATACTTGATGCGGTTGGCACTATTTCAGGCAAGATGGATATTGCGACAACATCATACGAATTTGAAATGATCAACTGGCCGTCTGAAGCATCCAGTCCAAATATCCTGCTGACTGAGGAAAATACAATCCGAATCATCAACATGAACTGCCAGACTGTGCTATCTCTCGATGCTCCGGGCTGCAGGACATTTGGAGACGTTCAGGCAGTAGGCGTTCAATTTGAAAATAATGCTCCGAACTATCTCGTGGTCAAGAAAAATCTGCATCCCGATCTTATGACATTATATGTTTTTAGCAGAGATGGAACATTGGTGTATCAAAAAACCGAAGTTTTGGAGAGATGTCGAATTCGTGATTTCGCCGTTGTTCCTTTTCAAATGATAGGTGGAGAGGGAATATTGTTAGGATCCATATACAATGATCAACCTTTACTCATAGAGTATTTCTTAAGCCGATAGGCCGGAATGGATAATAAAGGTAACTATTAGAATGCATCGATATCTGATACTATATTTATTGCTTCTTGCTTCTTACACCTTTGCTGAATTTGACGCGCGCCAGGAGATTATCAAATTCATGGAAGGCAATAAAACGCTTGAAAAATACCTCCGCGCCCCGGTGACGGTCATACAAGAGGAGTGTGAATGCCTGTCCATCAAAGACGAGGGAATTTTTGCTTTTCAATATGAGTTGCTTCGGCCGGAGGGGTCGGCGGACCCGAATGTCGTGATCGACAAAAATGTCACCGTTCCTGCCCGGGCCGACAAATTGGTCATGGTCGTTCATGGCTGGATGGACAAGGGCGAAAACGACTGGCCCAGCGAAATGGCCGCGGCGATTGGAGAGCGGGTCGATCCCAACGAATGGGTCTGCGGTTCCTATGACTGGAAGGGCGGTTCGGTCGTGTTTACTTCGATTCAGGCCGCCGAATACGCCCGCGATATCGCCGGCCCGCGTCTGGCTAAGGCGATCCTGTCGCTCGGGGTCGATTTCAAGCACATCCACCTGATCGGTCACTCCGCCGGTTCCTGGGCTATCCATTCAGCCGCCAAGCGGCTCGCTTTTGCTCATCGTGACATGCAGTTGCACATGACGTTTCTGGATGCCTACGTCCCCAGCAAATGGGACGAGGATTTGCTCGGGCGCGTCTTCGTCGATCCTGAGCGTCAAAAAAACCAATGCTGGGCCGAACACTACTACACCAAAGACATCACCTTCATCGTCACCGAGCACGACCTGAAATACGCCCACAATGTCGATATCTCCGCCATCGACCCCCTCATCAGCGAACATGAATTTCCCTACCGCTGGTACCTGGCCACCATCACAGGCACATTCACCCGCTGGGACGAAAAAAAAGAACCCGTTTACACCCGTGCTGACACCATCGACTACGGCTACAACCGCGCCCTCGAATCCGGCCTCGAAAACTGGGAAAAATCTCGAAAGCTACAAACCAACAACAAAGCCGTCAAAATCGAAAAGAAATCCAAGTAGGGTGGCACGGTCAAGCTGTGCTTGGCCGTGAATACTCCGACGACTACCGAATAAAGGCCTTATAAAATGATTCCGGTTTGGCCCCAAGCATGTTGGTCAGCGTGCCGATCTTTTCGATGGTGCATTCCATTGTGTCGCCGGGACTGAGGAAATTGCCGTCGGCCATGGCGACGCCGTGCGGCGTGCCGGTAATGATGATATCGCCCGGTTCCAGCGTCATCAGGTGGCTGATAAACGAAACGATCTGCCCAACCGAAAAAATCATCTGTGAGGTATTGGATTTTTGACGGGTGTGTCCGTTGACTTTCAGTTCCATGTCCAGATTTTGCGGGTCGCCGATTTCATCCGCCGTCACCAGCCACGGTCCCAGCGGCATAAAGCCGTCCGACCATTTCCCCATCAGCCAGTCAAAATAGGCATCGCGGGGGCGATTCTTCCGGTCGTCAGTAAACGTGACGCTCCGTGCGGAAATATCGTTGGCGATGGTATAGCCCGCAATCGCCGCCGTGGCCCGTTCCGGTGAAACGCACTTGATTATCTGTCCGATGACAATCGCCAGTTCGATTTCGTAATCCACTTGTTCACTGTAAACGGGCCAGCGGATTTCCGTGCCGGTGCCAGTAATAACGGTCGAAGGCATGATGAACGGCCACGGATTCGTCGTCGTTGCCTGGTCGTCGAACGTCTTATCCTGCCATTTGCTTTCCTCCAGGTGCTTTTTATAGTTGCCCGCCAAGGCCAAAATCTTTCCCGGCCGCGGCAGGGGAGCCAGCAGTTCAACGGTGTCCAGCGGAATTCGTGTCGCGGCGGATTGGGACAGGGCGGAGAGGGTGTTCAATGCGTAAGCCCCGGTGGCAAGAATTTCCTGAATACTGTGCAGTTCGGTATTCGCGGGAATATCGATGACACTTGCGTCAGTGACAATGCCGCAGGAAGCAGACTCATTGTGGATATAGCTGGCCACTTTCATTTTATTGTCTCTTTTAAAGTGAAAAATCAACGGGAATTATAACATAAAAAACTTGCAATAAAAGCCAAAAAGAGTCTAATAGTAATCAGAATCATAACCGTGTTTTTCAACAGATAACGAGGTGGCTATGTTTAGACGGATATTCGGCATCGGCAAAAAAAAGAACAGTTCCCAAAACATCTCGAATACGTCCGGCGGTTCTGTGGGACTGGACGATTTTCCCTATACATCCGAAGACAGCATGAACACATCGGTGGTGCCGCTGCATGGGTCGCAGACCGCGGTCAGAAAGAAAAATTCCGCTGAAATGTTCAATGAAGCAGTCGAAAAACTGGTCGATAAGCTCGAGGGTATCAATGACAATCTAAGCGAACAGGTTCGGCAAAATCAGCAGCTTGTCCAGCGGATGGATGGTCTGCCGGACATGCTTTCGACCCTGCCTAAGGCCGTTGAAGAACAGCGTCAGGCGTTTGCCCGTGTGGCCGAGCAGCTTTCCCAAAAGGTCGAGCGGGATGCAAAGGTGGCCGAAGAACTGGCAGGAATCCATGAAAAAGTAACCACTTCAACTGAAATTCAGTCAAAAATGGGCGATAACTTCGGGAAATTTTCCGATACGCTTGACCGGTTGGATCAGGATACCGTCAATCAGACCGAATGGCTTCAGCAGATCAGCCGCACCTTTTTAGCCAGTGAACGCTATATGAAATACACGCTTTCCAAACAGCAGACACGCTTTTACTGGATTTTCGGCATTTCGATAGGCATTTGCTTCCTTGCCGTCGTCGGCCTGATCATCGGAATCGTGTTGATGGTAAGCAGGTAGCCGAAAGTTCAGGCATATCCGGCTTTCTTTGAGCATGAAGGGATTTAAGATTCCGCCGGGTAAATTCTTACTGAGTGGGAGAAAGCTTGCTGAAAATATAGCTTAAAAGCATGGTCGTCAGTGTTCCGATGACGATCAGCCAACTCCATGCCAGTTCGATTGTGCCGAACTTTTTCAATAAAAGCAGTGTGAGCATCCCGGCGGTACTGAGGATCATTGCGGCGATGTTTGCATAGTTGGCTTTTGTTTTTGTTAGCGTCCCCAGCAGGAAAACCCCGAGCGTCGCGCCGCCGGTGACTGAGAAAATCTGAAACGCAAACCACAGAACATTTTTAACCGGAGCACAGGCATACGCAATCGTCGCCAACAGGATTCCGAAGCCGATGATCCCGAATCGAGAGATTAAAAGATAGTGTTTTTCGCCGGCTCTTTTGCAAATCACAGGTCGGTAGATATCCGAGACAAAGGACGATGTGAGAGAACTCAACGGTGAATCGATACTGGCCAGGATAATCGCCGCCAGCAACAACCCTTTAAGCCCGACAGGAAGTGAATGGCGTATGAAATGGGACAGGACTTCTTTGGCCTGGTCGGGGGCGGGGATGTTCGGATGCTGCTGATAAAAAATAAACAGCCCGGTTCCGATCGCCAGATACAGACATAGAACCGGAAGCCCCCCTGCAATCGTCATAAAGATCGTCTGCTGGCTCTTTTTTCGTGTTTCTACGGTCAGCAATCGCTGGACCATCTCCTGATCGGTCCCAAAGACAGCCAGCCCAATGAAAAAGGCATTGGCAGTGCCCGCCCAAAAAGTAGTTGGCTGGTTCAGTTTAAAAGAAAAGTCGAAGACGCTGAGCCGACCGTTATCAACCGCTATTTGGATTGCGGACATAAGCGGACCCTCGGTCCGATAGATCAAATACGCTAATAAAACCGCCCCTGCGGCGAAAAACATAATCGCCTGATAAGCACCGGCCCAGACAACGGCTTTGATACCTCCGAACGCAATAAAAATAACGCTGACGACGGTAAACAGAATAATGGCTACTGTCAGTGACCACCCCATGATAATAGATACCCCCAGGCAGGCCGCATACAGACGAACGCCGGATGCGATCAGACGTGTGACAAAGAAGAAGATTGATCCGGCGTATTGGGTTTCGGGGCCGAAGCGATGCCGCAGGTATTCATAGATACTGGTGCAGTTATATTTATAGAAAATAGGAATAAACAAAAAGCAGACGACGATGCGAGCGGCGGCGGAACCGATAAAGAATTGGAGATACTGCCAGTTTTCACTGTAGGCCGCCTGGGGAACCCCAATGATGGTCAGCGCGCTGACTTCGGTTGCGACGAAAGACAGACATGCGACCATCGGCGGAATTTTTCGCGAGCCCAGGAAAAAATCGTTGGTGTCTTTTTCGTCGCGGCCAAACAGATAAGAAATTACAAAAAGCAGTGCGACTGAGGTCATCACAATACAGAGATCGGGTGCGGTAATTGTCACAGGGTTTCCTCAATTGCGTTTCGTAGGGAATCCCGATTTCGCTTCAGGATGTTTTGGGCGGTTTTCAAATCTGTTTTTTGAAAGTGCATTACGATGGCCGGTTTGAGCCGGCCGTCCGCCCGAACGAGCAACGCCGCTGATTCGTCCCGGCTCAAGCCCGTCAATTTGCTGAGGATACGGAGGGAACGGTCTTTGAGCTTGTCATTCGATGCGTTCAAATCGACCATCAAATTTCCATAGACCTTGCCCAACTTGATCATCGCAGCGGTCGTCAGCGTATTCAAAACCAGTTTTGTCGCCGTCCCGGCCTTCATTCGGGTCGAACCGGTAATCACCTCGGGGCCGACGATGGGATTGATGATAATTTCGGCGGGGATGTGCTGAACGGCCTCCGGCGCACAGGTGACAAAAATCGTTCCCGCCCTGAGTTCCTGCGCATAGGTCAGCGCGCCATGGACAAACGGGGTCAGACCACAGGCGGCAATACCCACTACAACATCGGCGGCAGAAATGTTTTTGTTTTTCAGTGCCGCCATGCCATCGAGCGGCCTGTCTTCCGCCCCCTCGATGGATCGGACCAGCGCCCGTCGTCCCCCGGCGATAATGCCCTGAACCAGAGATGGTTTGACCCCAAAAGTTGGGGGGCATTCTGAGGCATCCAAAACGCCTAATCGCCCGCTGGTACCGGCACCAACATAGAAAAGGCGGCCTTTCTGCCGCAACCGGGCGACGATCATATCGATGGCGGCGGCGATTTTCGCTTGCTCCTTTGCCACGGCAGAGGTAACGCAGGCATCTTCGGCATTGATGACACTAACGATCTGCTCGGTCGTCATACGGTCGATCTGTTCGCTGTTGACGTTTTGTTTTTCGGTGGTTAATTTGGATCGGTCGTTTACCATGCGGGGAGTATCTTTCCTAAAATAGCGGGTTTGGCTGCACCGGTTGCGGCGGGAACATTATTAGCGATTCCCTTGATCGCAGCCCAGGCAAGGATCGCAAAGGACACCGCTTCCTTGGCATCCAGATCAATGCCCAGTGCGTCGGTGGTCATCATCTTAACACCTTCAAATTCCGCCTGTAACATTTTCACCAAAGTCTTGTTTCGGGCACCACCGCCGCAGAGGATGATCTCATCGGGCAGTACGGGCAGAAAGCGGCGGTAGGCCTTTGCTATTGTGATTGCTGTAAAAGCTGTTGCGGTTGCGATAAGATCGGCGGTGCTGACTTTCTTCGTCATTGCTTTTTTATATAAAGACCTGCAGAATTGGAGCCCAAACTCTTCGCGGCCGCATGTCTTAGGCGGGGATTTCTGTAGATACGGATGTATCAGCAGGCTGTTCAATAGCGCCTGGCGAACCTGCCCTTTGGCGGCGAGGTTTCCATGCTTGTCGTACTTTTTGCTTGTTGAAAGATTCATCAGGCCATCGATGATCATATTGCCGGGGCCGGTATCAAACGCGATGATTTTTTCGGCGCCAGCATTTGCAGGCAGGAAGGTGACGTTGGCAATACCGCCGATGTTCTGGATCGCACGGTTCAGCGACCGATGGCTGAACAGAACAGAATCCGCAAAGGGGACCAGCGGCGCGCCTTGTCCGCCACAGGCGATATCGCGGGGGCGAAAATCAGCCACCGTTGTGATGCCCGTTTGCTCCGCAATGACCGAGGGTTCACCAATTTGAAGCGTCGAGCGAATTCGTCGGCCGCAATAACGTCTTCCGGAAGGATTATGATAGATCGTTTGACCGTGAGAACCGATCAGATCGATGGAATCAAGTTGAATCGAGGTCTTATCGCAAATTGTAACCAATGCCTCGGCGAAAAAATGTCCAAAAACAAAGTTATAGTGGCAGATATCGTCAACCCCCGACGTCTCTGGCTCAAAAAGATTGAACAGGGCCTTGCGGATAGATGCGGGATAAGGCACCGTTCCAAACCCAAGCAGTGTCTGTGATTGATCATCGATATCAACAATTGCTACATCGACCCCGTCAGCGCTTGTGCCCGACATCAACCCAGCTACACGCAGCCGTTTTGCGGTATTCAGCTCAATGATAGATTTTCGATTCGCCATATTCATTATTTATCGGCAAGCGTCAGCATTTCCCGCTGTATTTTTCTGAACAATCTGATGTTATCAGAAAGCCGGGAGCGTTTATTACGAACCAGCCATAAGTCGTTAAAACGACTTCGGATCGATTTGATTTGTCGGGCCAGCCGAAGAAGATGGCTTCGCTGTACGGCATTGCCGCGTCGGAGTTGTTGAACGATCAGTGCCCGCTTGGCCGCCAGGCAGTCCATCGCGGCGGCCAGTTTCATCTCTTTCAGTGCGATTTTTTCAAATTCCGGAAGGTTCGCGGGAATCGCAGGCCATAAAGAACGACCCGAAAGCGAATCGCGAACAGTACACAATCCCTGTTCTGTCATTTCGTCGATGGAACTGGACGTGGTTTCCGATTTGATCTGAACGGGTTCATATAAGCCGTCAAAAAGAACAGACCGGTTCGGCACCGTGGCTCCGCACATCTGATACGTATTTCCCAAGACCGTCATCGCTTTAGCCAGTTTGGCATCTGTCTGTCGGAACATGGATCGACAGAAGTTTTCTGTAAATCGCTCGTTGTCAACGCCGCGTCCGTGCCATGCATGGGCGGCGCCGTGTGCGAACGCATGCAAACTCACCCCTAAAAAGTTCCGGTGTCCATGATCTCCCCAGTCCGTGATGAGCGTCCCTTCGGCATGATATTTCCGGCCCTGAGTGGCAAAGGATTTGATGTTTTTCATGGAATTGGCAAGCCGGGACCCATGCGTCAGCCAGCCGCTGCTCCCGGGGCAAACCATAAAATTGATTCCGGCGTCGGCGATCTCTTTCGTCCGCTTGATATTCGGGCCGTTGTATTCATATTCCCAGTTCAAAAGCGTGATGTCTTTGGGCAGTCGATCCAGTAATTCGGGATACTTGAGCACGATATCGGCCCAGGCATTCATGCGTTTGCCGTGTTTGTGGCAAAGACGATGAATTTTGAGAAAAAAGTCAAGATACACCTGCCCGACTCCGACCTGCCCGGCTTTTCGTTGACTGCGTCCCTTGCCCAGTTCCCATGTTTCGTCACAGCAGACATTAAAATTCGGGTCACTGAACAGGGGCATCAATTCAGAATACAACTCACCGATCAGTTTAATTGATCCCGGATCCGTCGGGCACAGGCATGTTCCGCCGGGATACCCTCTAAAGCCGGGCATTTCGCCCAGATGTTGATAGGCGGGCAGAGAGAGGATTTTTTCCATATGCCCAAAACTGGCGAGCGAGCCGACAAGTCGAACATGGTGCTTGCGGCAGTGTTCCTGAAGTGAGGCGATCTCATTAGCCGTCAGCGGGCTATAACCTTTGCTGATTTCAGGATGGCAGACAAATTTGAAGACATTTTCGATATAAAGCTGCAATTCGTTGATTTTCCAGTGAGCCAGCCGTTCGACCAGTTGTTTTAAGGTCTCCAGTGTCGGGACTTTCCCGCGGGAACAATCAAGATAGACCCCGCGACGAGCGAAATCGGGCGCATCCTCGATCCGGCAGCAGGGCAGAACCCCGCCGAACACTGCGACCAGATCGGACACGGTTTGGATTGCATAATAGGCCCCCGCGTCAGAGGCGGCAATGATTTCAATGCCCTCCGGGGTGATCTTGATATGATAGTCCTCGGCCTGTTTAAAAGCCGGGTCGCGCCGGATACTTAATGCCTTAGGACCCACGGCGCTGTCGGCAATCTGGCCAGTGACTTTCAGGCGTTTTTTAAGCGTTTGCCGGAACTGCTCTAAAGGTAAACAGTCAGCGAGCCGATCACTGACCAGTAACGGTTTAGGGGGCCAGGAAAATGTTCCTTGGGTGCAGGTCACTTTTTTTAGTGGAATCAGCAGCGTATTAAATAATGGATTCATGCCGGCACTATAACAGAAAAACGGGAATATACAATACAGGATTGCAGGTCCATACCTCATAAAGAACCTGTCTGCTGCTTCTGGACGTATCGCTTTTTGAGGATATGCCAGAGGTTTTTAAGGTCTCTTTTTTTCGTTGGCGGCTTAAGCTGAAAATACGGGCGAAATTCCATTATTTGTCTTCTATACTTGACTTTCCGGTTCAAAATTGCTACGCTTTGTCCTTAATATTTGAACATTTGAAATTCAGGAGATTATTTTGCGAGTACTATCGGGAATTCAGCCATCCGGCAAGCTTCATATTGGCAATTTTTTCGGCGCGATGCGGCAGCATCTTCAATTACAGGCCGAAAATGAGGGTTTTTACTTTATCGCTGACTACCATGCCCTGACGACCAATCCGGACCCCAGCCACTTTCAGGAACGCACGTTCGATGTGGCCAAGGATTATCTGGCCCTTGGGCTGGACCCGGAAAGGACGGTTTTCTGGCGGCAGTCCGATGTCCCGGAAGTCACCGAACTGGCGTGGATATTGTCCTGCGTGACGCCGATGGGGCTTCTGCAGCGGTGTACCAGCTTCAAGGACAAGGTCGAGCAGGGACTGACGCCAGTGCATGGGCTGTTTGCCTACCCGGTCCTGCAGGCGGCGGATATCCTGATGTTTGACAGCAACGTGGTTCCTGTCGGGCAGGACCAGAAACAGCATATCGAGGTGACGCGGGATATCGCGATTAAATTCAACAATATTTATGGCGAAACTTTTGTTGTTCCCGAAGAGTATATTTTGAAGTCCGTAGCGGTAGTTCCGGGTATTGACGGGCGAAAAATGAGCAAGAGTTACGACAACACCATCGAGATTTTCGAGCCGGAAAACGCGATCAAGAAAAAGGTGATGCGGATCGTGACGGATTCCACCCCGGTCGAGGATCCCAAGGATCCGGACAACTGCAATGTGTTCGCGTTACTCAAGCTGGTCGCGGATGAAGCGGAACTGGCTGAATGGGAGCAGAAATATCGGGCCGGCGGGACCGGCTACGGCACAGTCAAAAAGCGCGTGGTAGAATTGCTGCATGAGTATTTCCGCCCATTCCGTCAGAAGCGAGGGGAACTGGACGAAAATACCGATTATGTCGAAGAAGTACTGTGCAAGGGAGCACAGAAAGCAAGGGCTGTTGCATCCAGAACGATGGAGCGTGTACGGAATGCAACCGGATTAGGAGCGGTGCGAAATGCGTGAAGATAAGAAACTTGTAAAGGTTGCTGAATTTGACAACAATTTCGATGCGGAAT
>Ga0272441_10004862_pt1 | contig 23847 bp, 26 predicted proteins | sample SSMProp6N_FD_193582 | JGI IMG/M metagenome (GOLD analysis project Ga0272441, IMG submission 193582) | Marine sediment archaeal communities from Little Sippewissett salt marsh, Falmouth, MA, United States - SSM-Prop-6N | ecosystem: Environmental > Aquatic > Marine > Wetlands > Sediment ...
CCTAAACCTGTTCAAAGCCTCTTGGAGTGATTCCTGTGCCTCTGAATAATTCTTATTCTGGATATGACTCCCTGCCTGAGTTATCGCGTTGAGCCCTTGCATATACTTGTCTCTAAGCTCTTGAGGGATAGCCTGACCTTGGTTTCTAGCCTGTATCAAGGCAGATTCTGCCTGTTTCTTGGCGTTTATCACCAGCATTCGAATTGTGTTTGATAACTGCTCCTGAGACATCTTGGATACCATAAATGAGGATTCCTCAGAGTCTACGAGAACCATATAAACATCAACAGGCGCATCCCCGGATACCATATATTCTACGCTATAATCACCAGACACGTCCGTTGTAACATTGAAAGAATCCACCAATGCTCTGGAGTTGGAAATCTCAACCATCAACGTTACTCCAGCACTAGTCTGCCCAGAGATAACCACGGTTTCACCGGGCTTAACAACACCGGGCGAAACATCGACACTGGGCTGAGCCAAGACTACCCCCACCATCAATGAGGCGATAATCATGGTCGCCAACGCCAGTAGAGCCTTGTTTTTCATCTTTTTCCCGTCTAAACCATATGTAATGATGATATTAGAGGAACCCTGTGAAACCAAACGGAACAGGTGTTTCTCCATCAGAGGTGCCTCCGGTATTTTTCCTTGATGCTGACTAGGCTCTGACCCCCGATCTTCCGTTCATCCACCACCTCATAGCGTTGAAGCCGCTGTATCATTCTCCACGCGCTGGTCCGGGGGATATCAAATCTGTCACGTATATCAAATGCGAATGCCTCACCGTCATTCTCAGAGAGATACTTCAATACCTCTCGGTCATCCATTCGTAATTCCGGGTGCTCCTTGAACAATCGTTCCAAGTCGATCTCGACCTCAACTGGGACACGTTCCGGAGTGGATTTCTGCCTAAACACGAAAAACGCTCCAGCTACAATGCCTAATAGTACTCCTCCTACGAGCATGAGGGTATTATTTCCGGATTTCTCGCTGTTGAGGGCTGCCTCAAGGGCATCTTCAGCATAGATTAATGCTTTTTCATAGTCTCCTGACTGAAACTCTGATTGAGCATCTTGTAGAAGGGACTCTGCTGTATCCAATCCGATGGTCCTCCCAGATTCATCCGCGATCTCGATAGCATCCTCAGCAGCAGCTATCTTGGCTTGCGCCAAAGCCATTTTCTCAACTATATCATCCACGAGATCAATTACCTGAGTAGCTATTTCTTCGGCTTCCAGATAGTTACTTTGATGGAACAGTAGTATGGCCTCAGAAATCAATGATTTTGCAGCCGTAACATTGGCTCCACTACTTTCTGCTTCCTGTATAGCCTCTTCTGCCTCATTTATGGCATCATGCGCCAACGCTTCCGAGTCTAATATATCTACTGTGTACTCAATCTCAATCATCCCTGCGGGCATTACTAAGACAGTCTTCTCATCGAGAGTATCTATCTCTAAAGGTATAGTATTCAGGTTGATTATGGTGGAACCAACAGGCAGGATGATCTCTGAGCTAATCGGGAGAACCAGATCCAATGACCATATTACGCCTATTTTACCTGTCAACTCGGCTGAGAGATAAGTGATATTAACCAAGGTCGAACCTAGACTATAGACAGTCAACCCATCCAAGGCTTCAACGTATTCCAGTGGAAGACCATCCTCGTTGACAATGAATAAGTCCTCGTAGATTTCCCCAAGTAGGGAAATATTGGTCTGGAGGCTAGTTATCTCGGCTTGAAACAGATAATCTAGTCTGGTGACGCCATCGCCCTGCACTGTTATAGATAATTCTTGGGGGCTGATCTCAGCCAATATTGGGGTTATCTGGCTGGCCATGAGCATTATTAGAAATAGAGTAAGTTTATTCCTCATTTAACGCCCCCACACACATTTAGAACCGTTCCCCACACAGATAAGAGGATTACCCCTTTTTGTTAAATGTTATAAAAGGTCATTCCAGTGATCCAATGATTATATTGTCTGAGAAAAAAATAATCTACTACCCAGAGGTAGGAGAAGGAAACACAGAAAAAACAATGAAAGTAGCCAAGGAGAGAGCCGATGAGCTTGGCATCAAGAATATAGTGGTCTCATCAACCAGAGGAGGCACAGCCTTAGCAGCGCTAAAGGTCTTCAAGGGATACAATGTGGTGGTTGTGACCCATGTTGCTGGATTCAAGGAGCCGGGAAAGATAGAGATGAGCGACGAGACAGTCACCGAGATCAAAGAGAAGGGGGGAAAGGTGCTTACCACGGTTCATGCTTTCGGTGGCGTATCGTCAGCGATCCAGAAGAAATTCAATACCATGGAATCTGGTCTACTCATAGCCAATGTTCTAAGGATGTTCGGTCAGGGAATGAAAGTAGCCTTGGAGATCGTATACATGGCTGCTGATGCTGGATTATTGCCTATGGATGAGAATGTAATATCTATAGCTGGCACCGGAAAGGGTGCAGATACTGCTATTGTCGCCAAGCCTGCACACAGCGGACAATTGTTTGATCTCTATGTGAAAGAGATCATAGCAAAGCCTAGTACACGTACATACTAGTTTTTGAAGAGTAAACCTCTCTTCTTTCTCCTTGCAGATGGGGCATTGTTCAGCTAGCGTACATTCAAGGGTATTATTTTCGTGAATTACATAGATTATCCGTAACGGTATACGATATTTTATCAATATAATAGGTCTAGACTTAGGATGTAGTGACTCATTTTGAATGAAATAAGATTCCATGGAATGGGAGGACAGGGAGCCGTCATGGGCGCATTAATGCTCGCAGAAGCAGCCTTCACCGAAGGGAAATACGCCCAGAAGATCCCCGTCTATGGAGGTATGAGACGAGGAGGAGACGTAACGGTCTTTCTACGACTCGATGACAAGCCCATCAGGCGCACATCAGGCATCTATGAGGCAGACGCAGTGGTTGTCCTTGATCCTACCTTGGTAGATCATCCTCCTGTAAGGAGTGGCTTAAAGGAGGGGGGAATCGCGTTGGTGAACTGGGCAAAAGACCCAAATGAGGTTGACTTGGGGGTCTCTTTGAGCACCTTGGCAACAGTTGATGCGACCCAGATTAGCACAGAGGTCTTCGGGGTCAGGGCTATACCCATCGTAAACACCATCATGATGGGAGCCATAGCCAAGACCACAGACTGGGTCAAGATAGATAGTCTATTTGAGCCGATTATGCACACCTTCCCGGGAAAGATTGGAGAATTGAACGTAGAAGCGTGTAAACGCGGCTATGAGGCAGCGGAGGTAGCCTAGATGTCACAGATAGTTAGATCCTTTGCACCAAAGGTGGATCAGGAGAAATGTATCGCCTGTGGTATGTGTCAGCTATACTGCCCAGAGAGTACCGTGAAGCTCACAGACGAGAAAAAGGTAATCTTTGATTACAGGTACTGCAAGGGCTGTGGGGTCTGTGCAAATGAGTGCCCAGTGGGTGCAATTAAGATGGTGAAGGAGGGAGAACAATGAGTTTCACAAGAATGATGGAAGGAAACGAGGCTGCGGCGTGGGGAGCCAAGCTCGCAAGAGCCGAGGTAGTTCCAGCGTACCCGATTACGCCTCAGACAGAACTCATCAGTACCATTGCGACACTGATAGCGGATGGGACCATGAAGACAGAGTACATCAAAGTCGAGGGAGAGCACACAGCCATGGCGGCAGCAGTAGGAGCATCGGCTGGAGGAGCTAGAGTCTTTACTGCAAGCAGCAGTCAGGGTATCGCTTTCATGGATGAGCCACTCTGGATACCACCGGGAAGAAGACTCCCGATAGTGATGTGTATGGTCAACAGGTCTATGGCGCCACTAGGTGGGCTCAGACCAGATCATAATGACTCGATGCATCAGCGGGATAAGGGCTGGGTACTACTCTACTGCGAGAACAGCCAAGAGGTACTGGACACAATACTCCAAGCCTACAAGATAGCGGAAAACCCAGAGATCTATCTACCAGTAGCCGTCTGTTACGACGGATACTTTGTATCAGCAACAGCTACCCCCACAACAGTACCAGATCAGGCTAAGGTGGATGAATGGTTGCCACCCTACAAGCATGAATGGTATGATCTGATGCCAGATAGCTACAAGATGCCCCCTCCAAAGAGCTTCATCCAGCAGAGAATGGGATTAGCTGAGGCTCATGAAAAGTCAAAGAAGGTCATCAAAGACGTCGATACTGATTATAAGAAAATATTCGGCAGAGGCTACGGTGGCTTGATTGAGGAGTATAACTGTGATGGAGCAGAGGCGGTTCTAGTGACCATGGACTCCATGACGGGTACAGCCAGAGACGTAATCGATGAAATGCGTGCTGAGGGCAAGAAGATAGGCTTGATCAAGCTCAAGTGCTTCAGACCCTTCCCCAGAGAAGAGTTCCAGAAGATAGCGCCCAAGTACAAGGCTATCGGAGTCGTTGATAGAAACAACAGCTTCGGCTCAGCAGGAGGAGGCATAGTAGCAATGGAATTATCCAGAGCACTCTATGAATTACCAGACAAGCCACTCATCACGAACTTCCACGTCGGACTATCTGGGACAGATGTAACCATGAATCAAATACGATACATGGCTGATGAGACCCTTGAAGCAGCAAAGACAGGGATAGTCAAACACGTCATAGATTGGGTTGAAGCCCATGACCTAGGAGAGGTGATGTAGATGTACAACGAAGAATTCGACAAATACTATAACGAAAACATGATCCAAGGAGGAACAACCTGCTGCCCAGGCTGCGGAGGACCCTTGTTCTGGAAACTAGCTCTAAAAGTCTTCGGACCAAACACCATCGTCTATGGGGATGGCCCATGCGCCATGTGCGCGCTGAGGAGCATTAAGGTGCCCTATTATGGCATCCACTTCAGCTTTGTAGCTGATGGAGCTACAGGGATATCCGCGGCATTAAGGGCTAAGGGAAGAGAGGATGTTACACTCATCTCCAGCGCTGGTGACGGCGCCACATCAGATATTAGTCTCGGTAAGATCAGCGCGGCTGCTGAGCGGAATGAGAACTTCCTCCAGATATGTATCGATAATGAAGCCTACATGAATACCGGTATCCAGAAGAGCGGCTTGACGCCTTACGGTGCGTGGACAACTACTACTCCTACAGGGAAGGAGAGCAACAAGAAGGATGTACCAATGATAATCGCTGCCCACAAGGTACCCTATGTTGCTACGGCTTCTGTGGCTTATCCTCAGGACCTAGCTAGGAAACTGGAGAAAGCCAAGAGTATCAAGGGCTTCAAGTTCCTGCATACCGTAATCCCTTGCCCAACTGGATGGAGGTTTGATCCAGCTAAAGCTGTCGAGGTTACTCGTCTAGGTGTGGATACTTGGGTGAATCCCCTCTATGAGATTGAGGAGGGCGTCCTGAAGGTTAATAGGAAGACTGAAGCTAAGCCTGTGCAAGAGTATCTGAAGGCTCAGGGTAGGTTCAGGCGCCTTACAGAGGATCAACTCGCCTATATTCAGAGTGAGGTTGACAAGAAACGGGATGATCTTCTCGGAAATGACGGAAAGCAGATAATCCACTAATCCATTTTTTTCTTATACTTATTTTACTCTCGGATGAACATCAAGAAGAATATTTGAGATTAAACCAGTCTCTGTTTCGCAACCCAGTAGATGGTCAAAGCAACAAGTATGTCAATGGTCCACCACTTCATGAGTTCTGGGAGTCGAGACATCTCGATAAATGAGACCTCTCTAGCATCTTCAGTTCCAAGAATCATGCCTTCAGGAGCCTCATCAGGGCCTGAAAAAGTATCACCTGACTCTGGTGCCATCTCCAATATCTCACTGTCTCCTCTCTGTGTCCTCATTGGGGGAGTCGTATACATGGCTACCTGCTGGGGTACAGCAGAGACAAGTAAGTAGCCAACCGCCACGGCTAATACCACGTATACGAGAGACTTTTGGGTCATCAATTAAGCATCATCTCCATTACTATTAATGCTAGAGATTAGAACACCCCAAAGACTTGGCTGAATCGTCTGTTCTACTATCAGAACACTCATCTTGGGCGCTCCCTCCATATCTTGATGGTCTCATACCATAGAATCACTGAAGGAACCAGCCCCATCATAATCGTGGATATATATTCTCGGCTCGGGAAATAGGGAGTCTGGACTAAGAAAGTGAGAAGCATGGTAGTCATCAATACCGCGTAGAAGAGGTAACGTGGAAGCATAACCCCGCCCAGCATGATAAACTGCTTCAAGACACCCACTTTAACATCCTTAACCAGCTGATAATCGCCGTAGACGTTCTCGACAAGTCCAAGGTCTTGGAGCTTGTTCAAGTGATAACTGGATACGCTTGGGCTGCTGAACCCCAGCTCTCGCTGTACCTCACGAACCCCTACAGCGTCACCCGGGTTTTTGAGTATGTGCATGTAGACGAGCAGGGTTTTTCCCTTTAGCTCGGATTCTATGATCTCTTCGTCGCTGGACACTGATGCTCACTCTTGCCTCAAAAATAGTGGTTTAGTCTTTAAACATATTGAAGATGGCCAAGGTAGATATGACAGCTTCCTCGGTCCTGACGGTCGCGGTTCCCTGATCAGGAACAGTGTTGATGATATAGTCGAATACCTCTTCAACGCGTCTACCCTCACGCTCAATCATCTCACCCACACCCTCCTTATAAGAACCAAAAACAATGAGAGTCTTCTCAGCATCACCCCAATCAGCCTCAAGCCTCTCCATAACAGAAGAAAAACTATCACCTATCTTGGATGTAGCGATAGTGAGATCCCACTCAGGGCTGTGAGCCAAATCGCTGAGCCGCCTCTTGTTTCCCCTCAGATCATAGCCCCAATACTCGGGGATATTCTTCTTCTTGACACTCCTACCAGAGAACTCGGGCTCAACCTGCATGATCTCAGTTATTATTCTGGCGCCTCTTGCCGGGGGTTTCCCCCGTACATTCAAAATGACATCGAGACCAACATCAACCTGATAGTTGAAACCTGATCCCCCTAATACTACGCCTTCCCTAAAGTCACCTACTTTTACTTGGCTCAAGTTTTCCGCTATTGTGTGATGAGGCGTCCTGAGTGGGGGAAGGGTTCCAGCATATTGAAGCTCTGGACGCATATCGAAAAGATGTTTTCTCAGGTACTGGGGGGTCTCCAAGTAGCCAAGAATATACTTCATCATGATGTTCTCGTCTGGCTGGTCCCTGTAGATGATTATCTGATCTATCCTGTAGATGGCTGCTGCCCTCCCTATTTGTCCCAGTACTGCTGTTTTGTCTCTTAGATTGTGTATCTCTGATACCATTGATGCTGGTATCGCTATCGTGATTGAATTTCTTCGTTTCATCATTCATCCCTGTGTTTTGCCCAGTTCTTCCACCCGGTTTTCACATACTGCTCCCGGTTCTGGAGATCGTCTTTGACCCATTCGAGGAACCCATTAAAGCTTCTCATCCCAGCTAACTCACTAAATGAGCCAACACCTAGCTCAACTAGGCTCTCGATGAAGGTTCTCTCAGCCAGATCCTGAGTCTTTCCCACGATCTTAACCTCGGTAAGCTTGTATCCAAGTTCTCGTAGGGTGTCTTTTGCGTGCTCGAAAACATATCCAGTGCAGATGTGGATGGGCTCGGTCTTCTGTACATCCAATGCATCGAGTCCTTTGAGGATTATCTGGGTCGCGTTTCTTAGGTAGGTCTTGTACTTGAACTCATTCGTTTTGAATAGCTCAAGGGGTATCTCCCCCGTGTAACTCTCATCGGTCTCTACTCTTCGTAGCACTATTACTGTTCCACCGATGAGGTCTCCCCACCCTGAATCATCTACCTCGATAACCATTATTGATGGGTAGTTGATACCCGGGTTAAAAACTGTATCCTAGTGACCCATGCTCTCTTTCAGTATCCTGATGGACTCGGTAGCACTGGGATCATGACCATAAAGAATCCCAAGATAGGCACTGGCGTAATCCCCCTGAATTAACGCCGACATCATCCTAGCCAAACTGGAATCCCCCCTCGTCTCAACAGTCACCATCTTACCAAAAGACTCCCGCATCAATTCAACCGCCATGGAGGTTTTCTTATTCAACGCCTCACCTCCCCCACAGTCATTGATGATTACCGCGCAGAGCCTCCCCAGAAGCTCTTTATCCCCCTCTCTAGCCATGATGCTGTTGTGAAAAGCCTCTGGGTAGAAATTAGTGCCTGCGGGGCTCTTACTATTCTCGTTAAACTGAGTGCTGTATCTGTATGCGACGCTTGTGAATAACCTTGGAGCATAGACAAAAGGGACAAAGCCTTTGATCTCTTCAGCGAGCTTCTTCACCGGGTTCAACTCCAATGGGACCTCTGGCTTCATCTCTGAGCAGAGAGCCTCCACGATCTTAATGGACTCGTTGACTTCCCCCCACTTCGCATCATCGATGAGCCCGATCTTTCGCATTACCCCTGCAAGGCTATAGAACTGGTAGGGTATGGCTGCCCTAGGTTGATGCCCCAATGGGAATTTAATCAATATTTTCTGGTTTTCATCGGCTTTCTCCTCAAGTAATCCTCCTGAGCAGAAACAGATTATAGTGCATCCTCGTTCAAGAGCCTCATGATATTGACTGATGGTCTCCTCAGTGTTCCCAGAGTAGCTAACAGCGTAGACTAGGGTTTTTTCATCTACCCATGCGGGTAGATGATAGTCTCTATTGACGGTGATTGGGATTTGGAGCGTATCATATAACCAGTCTCTAAGCAGTAATCCTCCAACAGCTGAGCCCCCCATACCAGCAACAAGGATCGAATCAAAGTCTGATCCATTGATATCAAAATGGATCTTTTCTATATTCTCAAGTACCTTTCTCGCGCTCAAGGGGAAATCAGTGATAGCTTTGAGCATACCATTAGGGTCCAAGCGATTCAGGTACTCTTGGTCATCGAGGAGACTCGTCATACCTTGAATACAAAAAAATGGGAATAAAAGCCCATTGACTCAGGCAACGCCACAAATACGGCAGGCGAGCCAAACATACACCTTGATGGTGTCCAAGAAGTCCTCAATACGGACATGATCCATCTGTGTATGGGCATACTTTTCCTCACCCGGACCAAAACCGATAACCGGGATACCTAAATGAGCATATATCCTGCCATCTGTGGCGAAGGTCCATATCTTTTTCTCAGGCTCTCTATAGGCTTCGGTTATTGCCTTGTAGACCTCATCCACCACTGGGTTAGTCTCTGGGTCTGTGTAGAAACCCGAGAACTTACGCTCATTAATGATGTTACTTGGGATTACTGTGGCGTTGAACTCTGGATCATGGGTCTTTAACTCGGATATTATCTTGTTCAATGCCTCGTAGAGATGGTAATCAGTAAACTCTGGATGATTCCTGCAATCTATTACGAACTTACAAGTCTCAGGAACCACGTTTGCCGCATTTGGACTCACCTCAATCTGTGTAACTACTAAACTAGCCTTACCGTAAACAGGGTGAACAGGCAGACTAGGAGCTAACTCGCCTTTGATCTTATCTATCATCTTCATCGCCTTATAGAGAGCGTTGATTCCACGTTCAGGGGCGCTTGCGTGGCAGCTCCTCCCATGAACAATAACATCGTATTTCATGCTACCCCTGTGACCCAGTGATAGCTCCATGTTGGTGGCTTCACCGATAAGCACTACATCTGCGAGGAACTGGCTATCAACGATGGTTGATTTGGTTCCAGCACCGCCTGTTTCCTCTTGGGATACAGCGGCAACCATGTAATCTCCCTTGAGCCTGATGCCTTTCTCGACGAGAGCCCTTCCAGCTAGCACCATTGCGGCAACTGCTGCTTTCATATCACATGCAGCCCTTCCATAGACTACCTTTCCCTGACCCCCAAACTCTGATCCATCCATAATCTTTCCAGAATATGGGTCAATCATGTCTCCTACGGGCACATGATCTATGTGTCCATTGAGCAGGAAGCTTCGCCCACCTCCTCTTCCCTTGATGACCCCCATGGCATCCGCCAAGGTATCAGTCTTGGCGGTAGTGAATCCGAACTTGGTCATTTTTTCTTTTATGAATTCGGCTACCTGCTCCTCATCATAGCTTGGGCTGGGAATCTGGATTATCTGTTGAAGAAATTTGATGCATTCTTCACGGTTCGCATCAACCCACCGTGATATCTCTGCAAGTGTATCTGACATGTAATGAAAATGAGTTATATGGAGTTAAAAGGGCTTCATTCCTCAACCACAATAGCTTCAACTGGGCAGGCTGGGACACAACCCATACAAGCTATGCATTCATCCTCGTTAGCGACCTCCACTGTCTCGCCCTTGTCCTCGTAGACCCCCATGGGGCATATGCTGATGCATGTCTTGCAGTTGATACATTTCTCTTGATCTAGCGTAACTTTTGGCATTATTTTCCACTCACTTATCTGGGCAGGATGGTCTGTATATGTCTTTCTTTCAGCTTCCTCTCCACGAGTTATCGTTATTTACTGGTTCGGTATCCATATTAGTATCATATTGGAGGCAAACGTTTGAGCAAAATACACCCTTACCTTCCAAACAGCGTCCCAGAGATAAAGGAAAAGATGATGGAAAAGATCGGCATCAATAGCATCGACGACCTTTTCTCAGATATACCCAAAGAGTTCATTTACAAGAAAGAACTCGATATCCCGGGACCCCACAGCGAGATAGAAGTAAGGCAACATGTTTCAGGGTTACTGGAGGAGAATGAGACCCTCAAGTGCCCACCATTTCTTGGGGGCGGAGTATGGCCCCACTACGTCCCAACAGTAGTGGACGAGGTGGTTCACCGAGCAGAGTTCTTGACCAGTTATACGCCATACCAGCCTGAGATTAGTCAGGGAATACTACAGGCAGTATTTGAGTACCAGAGCCTTGTCTGTGAATTGCTGGGCATGGACGTAACCAACAGCAGTCTATATGACTGGGCTTCTGCCATAGGAGAAGCAGCTCTAATGTCCAGCAGGATCACACGCAAGTTCAAAGTACTGGTACCTGACTTGATGAGCCCACATCGGCTAAGCGTCTTGAAGACCTACACTGAGCCAGCGGGAATCACAATTGAAGAGATAGACCACGACCCCATCACGGGACAACTGGACCTAGAGGACCTCAAGGAAAAAAACGATGACAAGACCGCCATGGTCTATATCGAGAACCCCAGCTATATGGGCTTCGCAGAGGAAAAAGCTGCAGCCATAGGAGAAATAACCCACGACACCAAGGCACTCTATGTAGTAGGAGTAGATCCCACCAGTCTAGGCTTATTGAAGGCACCCGGCAGCTATGACGCAGACATCGTGGTTGGCGAGGGACAGCCCCTCGGAAACCATATGAGCTATGGTGGACCACTTCTGGGGATATTCGCGTGCAAACACGATAACAAATACATCAGGCAAATGCCTGGAAGAATAATAGGGATAACCGAGACCCTTGCAGACCAGAGACAAGGCTATGTCATGACCTTGGCTACCCGTGAGCAGCACATCAGGCGTGAGAAGGCAACGAGCAACATCTGTAGCAATCAGGCATTAGTGGCTGTGGGAGCAGGCGTATATCTAGCGTTAATGGGTCCACAGGGCATGAAGGACCTCAGCGAGACCATCATGAAGAAGGCGAAGTATGCACAGAAAAAGATTGGTGAGCTACCGGGGGTAAGGGCGCCTATATTCAATAGCTTCCACTTTAAGGAGTTCACTGTAAACTTCCAGTACAAGACCCTCAAAGAGGTAAACGCAGCGCTACATGCACAGGATATCGAGGCAGGCATCCCACTCAACGGTGACTTTGAGCTAGGGGAGACCGCGCTGTACTGTGTAACGGAGCTTCATAGTAAGAAGGACATCGATTTCTTGGTATCTACATTGAAGGAGGCCTTGGAGGGATGAAGATGAATAGGTTTAGGCAGGCAGACTGGAGCGAGCCCCTCATCTTCGAGCTAAGCCAAGAGGGCAGAATTGGCCACATGATACCCGAGCTTGAGCCAGAGATAGAGGGCACGATACCCACAGAAGAACTGGTACCCGAGAGCATACTCAGGACAGAAGACCCGGGACTACCCGAGGTATCAGAGATGCAAGTGCTACGCCACTATATGCACCTGAGCCAGATGAATTATGGTGTGAACAGTGGAGCCATCTATCCACTGGGAAGCTGTACTATGAAGTATAACCCAATTATCAACGAGTTATTGGCGGGACACCCCAAGATAACCGGGGTACACCCACTCCAGACACCTGAATCCACACAGGGCACCCTCAAGATGCTGTACAATCTCAAGAAACACTTCCTAGAAATAACTGGGATGGATGATGCCACTCTACAGCCCTCAGCCGGAGCAGCCGGAGAATGGACAGGCATGATGGTAATGCGCGCCTACCACAAGGATAAGGGAGAGCTTGAACAACGAACAGAGGTAATCATCCCAGATAGCGCCCACGGGACAAACCCAGCAAGCGCAATAATGGCGGGATTCAAGACAGTCGAGATTGCCAGTAACGAGCATGGGATGGTTGATCTTGAAGCTCTTAGGGCGGCGGTTGGACCACATACAGCGGGCTTGATGCTGACCAATCCCAACACCATTGGAGTATTTGAGGCAGAGATCAAAGAAATTGCCAAGATCATCCACGAAGCTGGAGGCTTATTGTACTATGACGGCGCAAACCTGAACGCAATCATGGGATGGTGTCGACCCGGAGACATGGGCTTTGATATCATCCACAGCAACCTCCACAAGACCTTCAGCACACCACACGGTGGAGGTGGACCCGGAGCAGGACCAGTCGGCGTCAAGAAGGCGCTAGCTAAGTATCTACCTGTGCCCTATGTGGTTGAGAGCGATGGCAAGTATACCATGAGTTGGGATAGAGCCAAGACTATTGGTAAGGTTCATGGGTTCCATGGCAACGTTGGGGTCTCATTGAAGGCTTATACCTACATGTACACCATGGGTGGAACAGGTCTCAAGGAATCATCTGGACTAGCCGTATTGAACGCGAACTATATCAGTAAACAGCTGGACAAGGAGAAGGGCTATGCCTTGACATATGATCCCGAGAAGCCGCGTAAACACGAGGCAGCGGTCAGCGCAGGACCCATGCTGGAGGATACTGGGGTCAGCGCCCTCTATGTGAGTAAAAAGCTTCTTGACTATGGATTGCATGCCCCCACGACCTACTTCCCGTTGATAGTGCCAGAGGCATTGATGATAGAGCCTACTGAGAGCGAGCCAGTGGAGGCGTTGGACGCATTCATAGAGGCGATGAAGGAGATCAATGATCTAGCCTACAGTAACCCAGAGGATGTGCTCAGCGCTCCCCACAATACTGCAGTAGGTAAGCTGGATGAGGCACGTGCGGCGCACCCACGTACTATCTGCTTGAGTTGGCGTAAATTCTGCCAACTCATGGCGGATGAGTAGGGATACTTTTTATATATACCCCTCATTATTCGGTGCAAGGTAACCTAGATGTTCAGCCAAGTACTACTCGACCTATCAATGTACCAGGAACCTCCATACGCGACACTAGCAATAATGGGTATCAGCCTTGCTCTAGCAACTTTCACTAGCTATATTGGTGTAAGGAGCCTTGACCTTGAAAAGTATAAACGACTCATGATCGAGAGCGCCAGGGCACGCAAGGAGTTAATGAGTGCGACCCGGAGCGGAAACCAGAGAAGCATTGATAAGGCCCAGAAACGCCAGAACGAGCTCATGCAGCAACAGAGCAAGATGAGTATGGATAGGATGAGGAGCAGTATGTTGTTCACGGTGCCCATGTTATTGGTGTGGCCAAGCCTTGGTAGATTCTTTGGGGACACTATTGTGGCTCATTTCCCATTTGATTTCCCGAGGATTCCACGTGAATTCACATTCATTCAATGGTATCTGTTATGCAGCTTCACCATGAACGTGATGTTGAACAGGGTTTTTGGTTTGACCTTTGAGATTGATCCCGAGGACTGAGCCTTGCCGAGACCCGTCGCTGAACTTGTTATTACGGTAGCGGGGAACCATGGGTCAGGGCGAAGCACCAACGCCCAGCTATTAGCTGAGGCTCTTGGACTAAAATATATCAGCACAGGTATGCTTTTCAGGGAGAGAGCCGAGGAACTCGGGGTAACGCTCGAGGAAATGAACAAGATAGCAGCCGATGACCCGGGTTTTGATAACTGGCTCGACAACCGCACCAAGGAGGAATCCCGTAAACGGGGAGTAGTGATTGACGCGAATCTCAGCGCATGGATGGCAGAGGATCCTGATCTCAGGATTTTTGTGACTTGTCCTTTTGATGTACGTGTTAAGCGTATGGCTGAACGTGAGAACCGGGGTTATGGTGATGTTGAGCAGGAGACCCGTGTGCGTGAAGAATCAGAGCTTATCAGATACAAGGAGTATTATGGGGTCGATATCAGTGACCTCAGTGTATATGATGTCATACTAAACACGAGTCTATATGACGTCGAAGGGGTTCTACATATTCTTAAATGCATTGTGGACCAATACATTTCTAGTGAATAGATGTGGTGGCAATAGACGTAGGACGAGTGTGTATGAAGATCCAGGGTCGTGAGAAGGGCAATAAATGTGTCATCATTGATGTGATTGACCGCAACTTTGTGGTAGTCACTGGTCCTGAGGTGAAGAGAAGGCGTGTAAACATGGATCATCTTATGCCTCTTGATTTGACAGTGGATATCCAGAGAAACGCGACCGATGAAGAGGTCTACGGGATACTTCAATAACCCAATCTTTGTTTTCTTAGTAAACAGGTTATTCGTTAGGTTTTATTCATAACGTAGGGCGTCTACGGGGTGAAGGTTTGCAGCCTGCCAACTGGGGTACATACCAGCGAGAACACTGGTAATCATAGCGAAGCTTACAACCAATGAGCCCAATGATAGGGAGGTCGCGACGGGCAACCCAATGTAATCACCCACCAGTATACCAGCTAGGAATCCGACTCCTGCCCCTAGGATTCCTCCTACGAATCCAGTGATGGTAGCTTCAGTTATGAAGAGTAGGAGTATTTCTTGGCTCTTTCCTCCAATGGCTTTGATTATGCCTATTTCTCGTGTTCGCTCCATTACGCTGATGGTCATGGTGTTTACTATGCTGACTCCGGCGACGAGGAGGCTGATGGCGGCTATTCCTCCGAGAACCGCCTCGATGGTGCCTAGGACTGTGTCTACTTGTTCTTGGATCTGTTCATAGCCCATTGCCATTACTTTGTTGTCGAATTTGTCTTTGATCTCTTCAACTACTGTGTCTACGTTATCCATCTCATTGACTTGTATTGAGACGTAGTCTACTTTGCTTCCGGTTTCGAAGGTGGTCTGGGCGTCCCTGAAGTTCATTACAAGGCTCCTATCATCCTCTGAGCCAAAGGTGCCTCCAATTTTTTCGAGTATGCCTACTATTCTGAAGGTTGCTTCTCGGGGCTCACCTCGGACATAGAAGCTGAGGGTTATCCTGTCTCCTACTTCTAATATTGGGTCCTCATCCTCGTTGGGCTGTGCCAAGAGACCTCCTATTACAACTGAGCCTGTGTCGCTTTGGTAGAGGGTTCTGCCTTCTGCTAGTTTGAAGCTGCTGAATATTTCGAAGTATGCTGGTGTGGAGCCATAGACTAACGCCGTGTATGTGTCGCCCCGTATGGTATACTGAGCATAGCCCGTGGAGACTATGGGTGCCACGTATTTTACGTTGGGGACCCGCTCCATGATCTGTACGTCGCGCCAGTTGAAGCTGTCTCCGACCAAGCCTCTGCCTTGTCTTATCTCGTAGGGGATGACCATTACGTTGTTGGGTCCGAAGACTTCTAGTTGTCCGCTGACTTCGACGGTGAGTCCTTGTGTGATGCTGATGAGTCCTGTTACTGCGGCGCAGCCGATGAGGATGCCTAGTATGTTTAGGGCTAGTCTGAATTTGCGTTCGTTTAGTCCTTGGAAGGCTGTGAGTATGGTGTCTTCTAGTTTCACGTCGGGTATCTTGAATGTAGCCTTGGATATAAACTGTGTTGGGGTCCGTTGGTGGGGAATTGGTGCATTTTTTATTGGTGTGAAGAAGTGTGAGTTGGTGTTTTTTGGTATTGATTCCCCGGGGGTTATGTACGATTTTGCATAGATCAGGATGGAAAATGGGGCGTTCTGGGGCTTTTTTCTTTGAAATAGGTGGTAAATGGGGTTTGATTGGGGGTACCCCCCCCTCCCCCTCTTTGGTTTTCAACCGGTAGTATTCACTATGGGTTCAACGTGTAGTATCTACTATGGGTTGCAGGGGTAGTATTGACTATCGGTTGACAGGATTGGATTAGTCTTTGGTTTCTCGTTCTAGTGTTTTGATGTATTCCGCGGGCAAGTCGAGGGCTTTGGCGCCATCGAGCATATAGTTGAGGTATTTTTTGGTGGGTTTGTATGGTCCTCTTGGGTTGGTGGTGCGGTATACGTGGGCTAGCATGGGTTCGCCTTGCTCTGATACCACCATTATGGGGTGTCTGTAGTAGGTGCCGTTTGGTATGCCTTCTATTGTGTCTAGGTGTTCCATTTCTGTTGGATGTATCTCGTAGACTGCTCCTCTGACGAGTTTGTTTATGGCTGGTTCGATGCCTGTGCAGCCTCCCTTGTAGTTGGTGCTGTAGTAGTTGTATTGGACCTCCCAGTTGGGGATCATTGCCTTGCAGACGAATTTTGCTGAGGGTGTGTGCTTCTTCAGGTTGTTGATGTCCATGAAGCTTCCATATGTGAAGTATAGCATGAAGCTAGGATGAGGTTTTAAGGAGAAAAAACTTTCCCCATTCATCATATTTGTTGTAAATCACAGTAACTAAGGTGGATATATGAATAGTCTGATAGCCTTGAGCATGCCCAGCAGTTCAAAAAACTGAACATATCCGCGCTTTTCCTATCCCTCACGGCACTCGATCTACTGCTGTTGAGGGCTTTTCTAGTTAGTTAATCCAAATCAATTAATGGTAGTAACATAGATTAAATGAAATGAGCCCTGAATCAAACGAATACGATATAATCGTCGTCGGGGCTGGTCCAGCTGGTAGTCTAACAGCGAGGACCGCCGCTGAGTACGGTGCGAAAGTTCTAATCCTTGAGGAGCATGAGCAGGCGGGCACACCTGTATACTGCGCCGAGGGGTTGAGTCTTAAGGGGATCATTGAGTCGGGGCTTGAACCAGTTGAGCCTCTTATCGCCCAGAAGATCTCCAAAATCAAGGTCATTGTCCCTAGCGGGAAAACCGTTGAGATCACTCACAAGGAAGTTGAAGGCTACGTCCTCAACAGAGAATACTATGACAAGGCGCTAGCGGATAAAGCGGAGGAAGCCGGAGCGGTGATGATGAACCGTACAAAGGCGCTTGGAGTTATCAAGAAAGACGGTGTGGTTGTAGGAGTTAAGGCTGAACGTGACGGTGAGATATTTGAGCTAAGGGCTGCTCTCGTGGTTGGGGCAGACGGGCACGCTAGCGTTATCAGGAGGAGCGCAGGACTCAAACGTTACTTTGATGACTATGGAGTTACAGCTCAGTGGACCGTCACAGGTATAATGCTTGAGGAACACGATGCAAGCGAGATATACATTGGGAGCATCGTACCAGGAGCATATGTCTGGGTGTTCCCAAAGAGCAAGACCGTGGCAAACATTGGGCTAGGAATCCGCACCGATAAGTCTAAGCCCGCTATTCAGGTACTTGATGACTTTATAGCTAATGATCCAAGGTTTAGGGACGGAAAAAAAGAGCGAAAAACGGGTGGTATCTGTCCATCAACGGGTACGCTCGATAAGATCGTTGACGATGGTTTGATGCTCGTCGGTGACGCCGCAGGTATGGTTGTTCCCTTGTCAGGTGCCGGAATTCATACCAGTATCGAAGCGGGGAAGATAGCGGGAAAGATAGCTGCAGCTGCCGTCAAGGAGGGAGACGTATCCGCTGGGAGGCTACTGGAGTATCACAGGCTCTTCAAGGCGGCTTGGGGGAAGAACCTCAGGGATAGCAGAAGGATGCTGGAGCTTGCAGACAAGCTAACTGACGACGATATGAACCGTGTAGCAGACATTATCCATCAGGAAGACATTCTTGACCTTGTCAACGGAAGAAAAGTTATCCGCACGACACTAGGAATTGCGCTTCGAGACCCTTTGTATAGTCTAAGGTTCCTCCTGAAGCTACTATAACATTATTTTACATGAATTATTCCCCTATAATCAGTTATCCTTAAATGTGATAACACGCGCAAAAGGGTTACGTGAGTGATATGGGGTATCGCTTTATTAGGTAAGTACCCAGAACAGGTACAGTTTTTCGACACCACCCTCCGTGATGGAGAACAGACCCCCGGAATAAGCCTGACACCACCCAAGAAACTAGAGATAGCCATAGCCTTAGATGGTCTCGGCGTCATGGTTATCGAGGCTGGGTTCGCGGCAGTATCTCCGGGTGAAAGAGAGGCAGTCGAGTTAATCAGCAACGCAGGGCTGGATGCTGAGATATGCAGCGCCACAAGAAGCGTCATAAAAGACATAGATGTAGCCATAGATGCAGGGGTAGACAGCGTCAATATCATCATCCCGGTGAGTGAGCTTCATGTTAAACGCAAATTCAACAAGGAGCAGGCATGGATACTGGACGTAACAAGCAACGTAGTCCAGCATGCAAAAGACCGTGGGGTCATAGCTGAGATATGCCTAGAGGATGGCAGCCGTACAAGGATGGAGTTCCTGCAGCAGGTTATAAAGCGAGCCATAGATGCTGGTGTTGATAGGGTCACTCCCTGTGATACTGTAGGCACATTGACACCGGAGCGCAGCCTAGAATATTATGGGACCCTACATGAGATGTTCCCAGATATGGTTCTAGGTGTTCATGTTCACAACGACTTTGGACTCGCCACGGCAAACACCATAGCAGGGGTAGCTGGAGGAGGCACACACCTCCACGCCACAATCAACGGATTGGGTGAAAGGGCTGGAAACGCGAGCCTTGAGGAGAGCTGCGTAGCACTGGAGATGCTCTACAAGGTCAAGACAGGCATCAATATGCAGCGGATAACAGCCACAAGCCACACCGTAAGCAGGGTAACAGGCATGCAGGTCCAGCCAAACAAGGCAATAGTAGGACGCAATGCCTTTGCCCACGAATCAGGCATACACACACATGCTATTCTACGTGATCCCACTACTTATGAGCGGATCGACCCTGCTCTTGTGGGTGCTTCGAGGAGGCTTGTGAGTGGTAAGCACGTGGGTTCTACTGGGCTCTTCAATAACCTGACAATAATGGGGCTTGAGCCCACTGAGGAGCAGTTCAACCAAATACTTGAACAAGTGAAAACCAAGGGCGACCAAGGTAATCTCATCAGCGACACAGACCTATATGATATCGCGGCAGAGATAATGAGCCTCGAACAACAGAACCCACTGGTAGTTGACGAGTTCATAGTAACAACGGGGAACAAGATCACCCCCACCGCCAGCATCAAGGTACGTCGCAACGGCGAGAGCTACATGGAGGCAGCCACAGGAAACGGACCCGTAGACGCCACGCTCAATGCCTTGGTGAAGGCAGTATCCATCGATGAGCCAGTAGCACTTGAACTATATCAGGTAGAGGCAATCACAGGTGGAACCGATGCTGTGGTTAATGTTGAGGTCCGGCTCAGGCAAGGAGACCGAGTGGTGACCAGCAGGGGAGTAGATGAGGACATCGTCTTGGCCAGCGTAAATGCATATCTGAATGGTGTGAACCTGTACCAGAATATGAAGAAGGAAAAATAATGAGCACAATCAGCGAGAAAATATTAGCTAAACAGTCAAACCAACCAAAGGTCACCGCCGGAGACTTCGTAAAAGCCAACGTGGATGTGGCGCTCAACCATGACGTAACAAGCGTACTTGCCTTTGAGGCTATGTACCAGATGGGAGCCCAGAAGGTATGGGACCCAGACAAGGTAGTAATGGTGATGGACCACGTTGCACCACCAAGCAGCGTCAACAGCGCAAGAGTCCACAATGTCATCAGGGACTTTGTCCGGGCACAGGAGATGAAGAACTTCTTTGATGTCAACAGCGGAGTCTGCCACCAAGTACTTCCTGAGCATGGATTTGTCAAACCCGGGATGCTAGTAATCGGCGCAGACAGCCACACTTGTACCCATGGAGCATTCGGATCATTCGCCACTGGAGTAGGCTCAACGGACATGGGGGCAGTACTGGCACGTGGTAAGACTTGGCTCAGGGTTCCCGAGACCATCAAGGTCGATGTCAATGGTAAGCTGGGCAAGCATATCCACCCAAAGGATGTGATACTCAGGATAGCCAAAGAGATAGGCGTCAGCGGAGCCACATACATGACCATCGAATACCACGGCAAAGTGGTTCAAGACATGAGCATAGCGGGCAGAATGACCCTATGCAACATGGCAATCGAGATGGGAGGCAAGGCTGGAATCTGTGAACCAGACCAAAAAACAGTACAGTGGCTGGACCAGCGCACCATAGGACCCTACAATATGGTCAAAGCAGACAAAGACGCCGACTACAAGCAGACGCTAAACCTAGATCTATCAGGAATGGAGCCACAGGTAGCCTGCCCACACAACGTGGACAACGTGAAACCAGTATCAGAACTAAGCAAAGTAAAGATCAATCAAGCATTCATAGGCTCATGCACCAATGGACGACTAGAGGACCTTGAACAAGCACACGCACTACTCAAAGACCGACAAATCCACCCAGACGTACGAGTCTTGGTAGTACCAGCAAGCAGAGCAGTCTACAAGGAAGCACTAAGAAAAGGCATCATCGAAGACTTTGTTGATTCTGGTGCGACAGTTAGCAACCCATCATGTGCCGCATGCTTCGGAGGACACATAGGATTACTGGGACCCGGAGAACGGGGAATCAGTACCAGCAACCGAAACTTCAGGGGCAGACAGGGAAGCCCAGAAGCAGAGGTATACCTCAGTAGCGCAGCAGTAGCAGCAGCAACAGCTCTAACAGGATACATCACCCACCCAGAGGAGGCAGCCTAATTGAAGCTCAAAGGAAACGTATGGAAATACGGTGACGACGTAAACACAGACTACATCATACCCGGACGCTACATGGAGCTAACAGACCCAGCTGAGATGGCTGAGAAAGCCTTCGAGGAACACGACCCCAGCTTCAGACAGGGCGTCCAGCCCGGAGACATAGTAGTAGGACGCAGTAACTTTGGCTGTGGCTCAAGCCGAGAACACGCCCCCATAGCCCTACTAGGCAACGGTGTAAGCGTTGTGCTGGCTGAGAGCTTTGCGCGTATCTTCTACAGGAACGCAATCAACATTGGGTTACCAGCTTTGGAGTGTCCGGGTATTCATGATGCTGTGGAGAAGGGGGACACACTTGAGGTTGATGTAACTGGTGGCGTAGTTAGAAAACTGAGTAATGGTAAGGAGCTCAGGTTTAAGCCCCTCCCAGAGTTCATGGTGGAAGTGTTAAATGCAGGGGGCTTAGCACCTTACCTTAACAAGACAGAGGAATGGTAATGACAAAATACAATATAGCATTATTACCTGGAGACGGCATCGGTCCAGAGGTCGTTGACGCAACAGTCAAGGTAATGGACGCCCTCCAACAGAAAACAGACATAGAGTTCGAATACAAGACATACATGGTAGGCGACGCCGAGAAGAAACGAAGCGGCACAGCCCTACCAAAAGCAACCATCGACGGAGTACGAGAAGCAGACGCATGCCTATTCGCCTGTGTAGGCGAGACAGCAAAAGAAACCATCCTACCCCTACGACAGATGTTCAACCTCTACGCCAACCTACGCCCAGCCAAGGCATACCCCGGTGTACCAGCAGTACGCCCCGAGACGGATCTCATGATTGTCAGGGAGAACACCGAGGGCATCTACAAGATGATTGGCCACAGATCACCAAGATCAGCATTCAATGTTAGAGTAATCACATGGGAAACCTCAGAGCGTATCGTCCGATATGCGTTTGAGTGGGCCAAGAAGAACGGCAAGACGAAGGTTACAGCGGTCCACAAGGCAAACGTGCTTGATTACACGGATGGATTGTTCCTTGAGGCAGCGAGATCAGTAGCATCAGAATACCCAGAGATGGAATACAAGGAGCTAATCGTAGACGCAGCATCCATGTGGCTAGTCATGTACCCTGAGTCATTCGAGGTAGTAGTCACCACAAACATGTTCGGCGATATCCTCAGCGACGTAACCGCTGGACTCGTCGGAGGACTAGGAATGGCACCATCAGGTAACGTAGGCGACGACATGTGCATCTTTGAACCAGTACACGGCTCTGCACCAGACATCGCGGGCAAAGGAATCGCAAACCCATCAGCGTGCATGCTCAGCGCAGCCATGATGCTGGAGTGGCTAGGCGAGAAAGAGGCAGCCAAGATGATCGAGGACGCGGTCCTCAAGGTACTGGAGGAAGGAAAGACCCTAACACCAGACCTCAAAGGAGAGGCAACCACTAAAGAGTTCGCTGAAGCCGTCGCAGAAGCCCTCTAAACTGTTTTTTCTTCAATTCATTATCTTTATAAACGCCTTATAGGTATACAACCTTTGGTTTACAACTGGAATTGGTGTAACTATGTCTGATGAAAAGGATAGGATGCGAAACGTCGCGGGAAAAGACTTTGAGAAAGTCGTAGACGTCATCGGAAGCCCAGTCAGACGAAGGATAATACAAAAGCTCAGCGAAGGACCAGACTATACGCTCCGACTGAGCAACGAGCTAAACATACACCAGCAACTAGCCAGCAAACACCTCAAAGTCATAAGAAACGCACAACTCGTAGACGTGGTCAGGCAGCCCAGCGACAGAGGCGCAGACAAGAACATGTTCAGCCTAAACAAGTTCTACAGCCTCCAGATCGATTTCAGCCCCAATCTCTACAATCAGCGCCTCATCAGCTTCAACAACCCCCAGCTATGGATAAGCGCAGACAAATACATGGACAAGATAGAAGACCAAGTCCTAGAGCTAACAGACGAGGAGTGTGGAGTAGACACTATAAACCCATTATCACATATAGTCCAAAACATAGACGACGAGCTAGAGAGCTTGGAGAAGCGCAGGGCAAGACTCCTCTATATCAGGAATCTCGCTATGAACGCCAGTGTACAAGCACTAGAAGAACTGGACCGCAAGAAGCGCCAGATAATACACTATGTGCTCAATCAGGGCTCTGCCAGCATCGACGCCATCAGCAGGCATATGCAGCTTAGAGAGGAGACCATCAGGGATCTGGTAAAAGACCTTGAGCACGAGGACATACTCAAAGAAATAGGCAACATGGTCTCACTCGCAGAGATAACCTAGTCCGCTTTGGATCGTAATCTTTTTTAACTATCTTTAGGTATACAACCTCTGGTTTACAACCAAAAGTGGTATACCATGAGCGGTGAAAACAACAACATCACAGAATACAATCACACGATTTTACACGCCGTTCATTGCCACAGGTTAAACAAATAGGAGAAAAAAATCACAATGAGTGCACAAGGTCAACCCGTCGTAATACTCAAAGAGGGTACCGAGCGCTCTACCGGCAGGGACGCGAGAGGCAGCAACATTATGGCTGCAAGGATCGTCTCAGAGGCCGTCAAGACCAGCCTAGGCCCTAAGGGCATGGACAAGATGCTGGTCGACAGTTTTGGGGACGTAACCATAACCAACGATGGAGCAACAATGCTCAAGGAGATGGATGTACAGCACCCAGCGGCTAAGATGATGGTAGAGGTCAGCAAGACCCAGGATGATGAGGTAGGAGACGGAACCACAAGCGTCGTCATATTG
>Ga0272441_10004863_pt1 | contig 23846 bp, 22 predicted proteins | sample SSMProp6N_FD_193582 | JGI IMG/M metagenome (GOLD analysis project Ga0272441, IMG submission 193582) | Marine sediment archaeal communities from Little Sippewissett salt marsh, Falmouth, MA, United States - SSM-Prop-6N | ecosystem: Environmental > Aquatic > Marine > Wetlands > Sediment ...
GTGCCTTTTCCTTCAAAGGGGGCCTCCAGTAAAAAAACTTCATCCCGGAATGGCACCTCTGCGGCAGGGTCCCCTCCGTCCAGGGCTTCCACATACATCAGGGTTGCGGGTTTGTCATTTCTCCACTGGAAGTTACGCCTGCCCGTCCGGACCGCCATAAAACCTTTGGGAAGGTCTTCAATCAAAGGGACTTCCAGGAGGGTTTGCACAAGGGAGCCGTCTGCGTCCAGGATGCTGGTTTTGGAGGGAAATCTGTAATAGGGGACCAGATACGAAAACGGTTTTTCCACCGTTTCGACCATCACGTACCTACCATCGGGTGAAAAACTGATGTTTTGATACATGGCCGGGCCTTTCCAGGGACTCACCTTGCCGGTCAGGTCCACCCTCTGAAGTTCGGAATGGGCCAATTGCTCAAAATTAAAGGCATCGTCCGGGTTTTTGATCAAATCCTGATAGGTGCGGTTTTGGGCCTTTTTGCCATCATTGGTGGCTATGGTAGGACCCGCAGGGATCATTTGCGCGCGGTCTTTCAGGGGTTTGCGATCTTCGGCAAGTACTTTGATAAGCATGGATTCACTATCCTTGAACCAGTTGACCACATCTCTCAGATTGGCATTGAGCACAGGGCCGGTCAGCCTTCGGGCACTGGCCTCTTCCAGCGCTACCACCCAAAGCTCGACACCCGTCGTCGTGGTATGCGTCAAAGCCAGTTTCTTCTGGTCCGGGGAGAGGCTGAAATTGGATAACCTTGGATTCTCGGGCAGGCCCATGACTTGCCGTGACTCGCGTTCTCCGGGTTTTTGGATCTCTAGGTTGTAGTAATAGGTAGTGCGGCTCCCGATATTGGTAACGGGATTGATCCGCAGACCTGCGAGCCTCAATTCGGTTTCAGACAACTCTGAAATGGATTTGTAAGGGCTCCGGTACATCAGGAGCATGTATTCGCGCGTATCGGTTAAAAGTACCCTGGGAGCAAGGGGAGCTTCTGCAAGTTGCAGGATTTCAGCAGGAGGCTGTTGATAGGTGAGCTGATCCTGTCCGGATACCGGGAAGACAAGGCAAAGAAGGAGGAGGAGCGTGAATTTTTTCATGGATTTGATCATAAGAAATTCGAAGTTTTGAAACAAACCTGAATATAGCTCAAATTTCAGAAACAGCACAGGGCCTCAGGCAGGAAGTATCCACAAACTTTGGAAGGCAAATTTTAGGACAGCTTCTCAAATATCGGTATTTTAGAACTTCGGTTCAGGAGGACCCATAGCGTGGCCTGGACGGAAAACTCAAACCAAGCGACGTATGTACAATTCTAAGATTACAGGGCTGGGGTTTTACGTGCCCGAAAGAGTAGTAACCAACGACGAGCTTTCCAAGGTGATGGATACCAGTGATGCCTGGATACAGGAGCGGACGGGGATCAAGGAAAGGCGCCACGTATCCGGAGATCAGGACACCACAACTTCCATGGCCGTAAAGGCGGCCCGAAAGGCGATCGAACGCGCAGGGATCGACAAGGATGAGATTGATTTCATCGTGCTGGCTACCCTCAGCCCGGACTATTATTTTCCGGGCCCGGGAGTACTTGTGCAGCGGGACCTCGAAATGCCGACCGTGGGTGCCGTGGACATTCGCAACCAGTGTTCCGGGTTTGTCTATGGCATTTCCCTGGCCGATCAGTACATTAAAACGGGCATGTATAAGAACGTCCTGGTTATAGGATCGGAATTGCATTCCAAAGGCCTGGACATGACTACCCGGGGCAGGGGGGTTTCCGTGATATTCGGAGACGGGGCCGGTGCGGTGGTCCTCAGCCGGGAGGAAGACCCCAATAAGGGAATTTTGTCTTCCCACCTGCACAGTGAGGGCCAGCACGCGGAAGAACTATCTCTCATTGCCCCTGGTATGGGAACCCGCTGGGTTACGGATATACTCCGGGATAATGATCCGGAGGATGATTCCTACTATCCCTATATGAATGGTCAGTTCGTCTTCAAGAATGCCGTGGTCCGGTTCAGCGAAGTGATCATGGAAGGTTTGAAGACCAACGGGCTGCAGCCTTCAGATATTGATATGCTCATCCCCCATCAGGCCAATCTTCGTATCTCGCAGTTCATTCAGAATAAATTCGGTCTTTCGGATGATCAGGTCTACAACAACATCATGAGGTATGGGAATACCACCGCAGCGAGCATCCCAATTGCCCTGACTGAGGCCTGGGAAGAAGGAAGGATTCAGGAGGGGGATCTTGTAGTGCTCGCTGCATTTGGCAGTGGATTTACCTGGGGAAGTGTAATCATCCGCTGGTAACCTAAACGGGAATCGGGGATGGGAAAAACATTGACCTTACTCACCAGCAGGCTTATCGATTTTATCGGGGAACAGCCCATTTTCTTTGTGGCGACGGCTATGAGGGAAGGACGTATCAATTTGTCTCCCAAGGGGATGGATTCGCTCAGGGTCCTGGACAACAATACCGTGCTCTGGCTCAACCTGACCGGAAGCGGAAATGAAACGGCAACACACCTTATGGAAGAGGCGCGAATCACGCTCATGTGGTGTGCATTTGAAGGCGACCCCATAATTCTCAGGGTATATGGGAGGGCGAAAACGTACCGGGAAGATTCTGATTTCTGGGAGCGACACATCGGGCTGTTTCCGGACTATGCCGGTAGTCGTCAATTGGTGGACGTGCATATTGAGCGGGTGTTAGTCTCCTGCGGCATGGGCGTTCCCCTGATGCAGTACCAGGGGGAGCGGGATATGCTGGAACCCTGGGCCAGGGGCCTGGGTGAAGAGGGCATGAAAAACTACCGCCAAAACAAGAATACCCAGAGCCTGGACGGACATCCCACGGACATCCCCATGGAAAAATAAGAAACCCCAGCCATTACAGCCAGGGTTCCCTTAAGTGCAGCCGGCCGGAAGGTTAACCAACCAATCCCTTCCGGATCGTACTGCAAAATATTTTGGAGCAGAAAGGTCGTTTTCCTTTATTATTGAAGACCCTGCAATTCTGCTGTGGGCTAAGGAGCCATAAGCTCAGAAGCAGGTTGGTTTTCATGACGCTTCGTTTGTGATGATTGATTGATGATACAAACAAGACGAGGAGCCTGGGGTAATGTTACATTGCTCCTTAAGTCGGTATGGGATTCAGGATGTTAGCAAAGCGGAAACAGGAAACCCCGCCGCTTTCCAAAAGGTCTTCGACGGGGTTCCGATCATTGCCTGGCCCTACTAAACACTAACCATTAACTAAAGAACACGGCCGGGTCAATGATGATTTGTGCACTGTTATCTTTGCAATACACTTTTAAAGACGGGCTGGCGTTCACTTCGTTACACCGCTTAACACAATTTAACAGCAACGGCCTTGAAAAAGACGCTTGTATTTGGCGCTTCGACCAAACCACATCGGTACAGCTACATCGCAATTCGACGATTAGTGGACGCTGGTGTGGAAACCCTTGCCTTTGGATTGCGGACAGGAACCGTGAAAGGAGTGCATATCCAGACCAGCCTGGAGGGCATGGAGGGGGTCCATACGGTTGCCCTGTACATGCGGCCGTTGCGCCAGAAGCCCTTTTATCAGGCAATCCTGGAGCTGAAGCCAAAGCGGGTCATCTTTAATCCGGGAACGGAGAATGCAGCGTTCAGGAAGATTTTGGAGGATGCAGGGATTGAGGCAGAAGTGGCCTGTACACTGGTCATGCTCTCCGTGGGGCAGTATTAGAAGCTTCCTTGCCGAACCCGCCCTCTCGTATAAGCCATAGCCCGACAAAGGTCAGCAATCCATTGAGCGGGAGCAATTCATACCCGATCTGATAACCACCGAGCCAGGCATCCGGAATATTAGCCAGCCCAACCATCAGGAGGATGACCAGCAGGGCAACGATCCATACAAGGCGATCTTTCAGCCTGTAGGAGGTCAGGATCCCAAAGGAAAACAATCCCAGAAGCGGCCCGTAGGTATAGGTGGCTACGGTGAGCAATCCATCAATTACATTACGGTCCAGGACATATTTGAAAAGAATCACCACAGCGATCAAAAGGACGCTCATCCCCACATGGGTCTGTTTCCGAATCATTTTTCTGCGGGGTTCTGGTTTTTCATGGATATTGAGAAAATCGACACAAAAAGAGGTAGTCAGGGAGGTCAGTGCACTGTCGGCACTGCTGTAGGCAGCAGCCACCAACCCGAGCAGGAAGGTCACAGATACGAAGATATCCAGGCCGCTGTTCAATGCAATCTCGGGAAATAAAAGGTCTGACTTTGGGCTGCCGTCCATCAGGGGAATGGCTATCTCGAAGGCGTCTGCATAGATAAAAAGGAGTGCTCCCAGCAGTAAGAAGACCAGGTTGACCACCACCAGGACCACGCTAAAGGAGATCATGTTTTTTTGGGCATCCTTAAGGGATTTGCAGGTGAGGTTCTTCTGCATCATATCCTGGTCAAGGCCCGTCATGCAGATGGTGATAAACATCCCGCCAACAAAGGATTTCAACAGGTGGTTTCGGTCTGTCCAGGATTCCGTGAACCAGGTCTTGCTATAGTTGGCCAGCTCCTCCGAGGCGAGGAAATCCGCAAAGCTCCATCCGAGTTTCTGGGTGATAAAATAAATGGATAGCCCTACCGAAATCAGCATGAACAGCGTCTGAAGGGTATCGGTCCATACAATGGTTTTGATCCCGCCCCGAAAAGTATATACCCAGATCAGGACAATGGATAGCACCACAGTGAGCTCGAAGGGCACTCCCCAGGCGTCAAATACAAATTGCTGCAGAACAATGGCCACCAAAAAGAGTCGGAAGGAAGCCCCGAGGACCCTGGAGATAAAGAAGGACAGGGCACCCACCTTATAGCTCATCCATCCGAATCGCTTTTCCAAATATTCATAGATCGACGTTACATTCAGCCGGTAATAAATAGGAAGCAGGACAAATGCGATCACAAAGTATCCTGCAAGGTACCCCAGGACAACCTGCATGTAGGAAAATGAAGCAGTGCTGACGCTTCCCGGTACGGAGATAAAAGTAACTCCGGAGAGCGAGGCACCAATCATCCCGAATGCAACCAGGACCCATGGAGCGGATTTACCTGCCCGGAAAAAATCATCGTTGGAATCATTCTTCCCAGTAAAATAGGAGATCAGCATTAAAACCAAAAAATAAGAGCCGATCAGCAGCAGAATGTGGGATGGCGTCATAGCGGGTTTGGCGGTAAGATGCCCCGGGGAAGGTATTTGAGTTCTGACAACAAGTTCTGTCGATCACCCTCCGCAGGGGGTATTTATTTTGCCCCCAAAGTACAAAACTTAAAATAGATATGTAATTTTACCCACATGGAGATCTCATCCAAACTCATGGAGCGGGCGGTAGCTGAAATATCCCAGTTACCGGGCATCGGCAAGCGGACTGCCCTTCGTCTGGTCCTGCATTTGCTGCGGCAGCCTGAAGGCCAGACCCAGTCCCTTTCGCAGGCCCTGCTGGAGCTCCGGGAACAGATCCTGCACTGCAAGGAATGTCACAATATTTCCGATACGGAAGTATGCGAAATTTGCAGAAGCCCCAAGCGAGACCGGTCCCTTGTTTGCGTAGTGGAAGACATCAGGGATGTCATGGCCATTGAGAATACGGGGCATTATCGGGGGCTCTATCATGTTTTGGGAGGCAAGATCTCCCCCATGGAAGGGATTGGCCCCCAGGATCTGACCATAGGTTCCCTCGTCTCAAAGGTCGGCAAAGGGGAGATAAGGGAACTCATCTTTGCCCTGAGTGCCACCATGGAAGGGGATACTACTAATTTCTATATTTTCAAGCAGTTGGAGGGCATGCCGATAACGCTGTCCACCATTGCCAGGGGAATTCCGGTAGGGGATGACCTGGAATATGCTGATGAAGTAACGCTCGGGCGATCCATCGCTCACAGGATTCCCTTTGAGGGTTCCATGAACCGATGAGATCGTATAAAATTTGTCACAAAAGGGCGCATATTTTGCTATTTTTGCAAAAAATTTCGTTAATAACGGTATACAGGTACGAATATGTCAAAGTTTGAACTGAAATTACCACAGATGGGGGAGAGTGTCGCGGAAGCGACCCTGACCTCCTGGCTGAAGGAAGTGGGGGATCCCATTGAGGCGGATGAAGCCGTTTTTGAAATCGCAACGGATAAGGTCGATTCCGAGGTTCCCAGTGAAGTGGATGGAGTGTTGCTGGAGAAACGCTTTGATGTGGATGACGTGATCAAGGTCGGTCAGACGGTAGCTGTTATTGAAGTAAATGGAGAATCCGCGCCAGCATCTGTCCCGGTACCTGAATCCAAGCCTGCCGCAGCACCACAACCCGCTCCTGAAGCGGTGGTGGAGGTGGCTGATACGGTAAGCAAGGCGAAGGAGACAGCAGCCCCTGCTGTGACCTCCTCAGAAGAGCGCTTTTATTCTCCCCTGGTCCGCAATATGGCACGGGAAGAGGGGATCAGCCAGGAGGAGCTGGATGCCCTGCCCGGAAGCGGAAAAGGAGGAAGGGTTACCAAGGACGATATGCTGGGGTACATCGAAAACCGCAAAGGAGGCGCTCCGGTACCTGCCAGGCCTGCCGCTGCGTCCAAAGCCCCGGAAACTCCGGCGGACACCAGGACCGCTCCCTCTCCTGCAGCGCCCTTATCCGCGGGAAGTGGGGATGAAGTCATTCCACTGACCCGTATGGGCAAACTTATCGCGAAGCATATGGCGGATAGCGTTTCGACCTCTGCACATGTTCAGAGCTTTGTTGAAGTGGATGTCACCCGGGTGGTCGAATGGCGCAACAAGGTGAAAGATACGTTCATGAAACGGGAGGGTGAGAAACTGACCTTTACGCCTATTTTTATGGAAGCCGTGGCCATGGCCCTGAAAAAGTACCCGATGATGAATATCTCCCTGGATGGGGATTCCATAGTAAAGCGGAAGAACATCAACATCGGCATGGCAGCAGCATTGCCGGATGGAAACCTGATTGTCCCGGTCATCAAAAAGGCGGATCAACTGAACCTGGTCGGGATGGCTAGGGCGGTCAACGACCTTGCCAACCGGGCGCGGAACAATGCCCTGAAGCCTGATGAAATCCAGGACGGCACCTATACGGTTACCAACGTTGGTACCTTCGGCAGTGTTTTTGGCACTCCGATTATCAATCAACCCCAGGTGGGCATCCTGGCCCTGGGTGCAATCCGGAAAGTGCCCTCGGTAATCGAAACCCCGGAGGGAGACTTTATCGGGATCCGCTCCAAGATGTTCCTCTCCCACAGCTATGACCACCGGGTGGTCAACGGTGCGCTTGGCGGGATGTTCGTCAAATCCGTGGCCGACTACCTGGAAGGCTGGGACGAAAACCGGGAAATTTAAACGAAGCTACAAATCCGGAGGAAGAATCGCTTGGTCATCACCTCCGCATACCCACAATTGGAATGGAACTAAACCTGACCCGTCCGATCTGCTTTTTTGATCTGGAAACCACCGGGACCAATATCGCCAGGGATCGCATCGTAGAGATAGCTATTTTAAAGGTGCACCCCAATGGCAACAAGGAGAGCAAAAGCTGGTTGGTGAACCCCGAGATGCCCATTCCTGCAGAGGCGGCTGCCATACATGGGATCACAGATGAAAAGGTCGCCTCGGAACCCACCTTCAAGGAGCTTTCCAGGGAAATTTCAGGCATGATCCAGGGATGTGACCTGGCAGGGTTTAATTCCAACCGGTTTGATATTCCGCTCCTGGCGGAGGAGCTGCTGCGCGTGGGGTTGGACTTCGATATGAAACAAGCGGTGTCAGTAGATGTGCAGACCATTTTTCATAAAATGGAAAAACGCACGTTGCAGGCGGCCTATAAATTCTATTGCGGGAAGGAGCTGACCGACGCACATAGCGCAGTTGCCGATACCAATGCCACCTATGAAGTGCTCTTGTCCCAGTTGGATCGCTATCCGGAGCTGGAGAATGATGTTAAGTTCCTGGCAGGTTTTTCAGCACACTCTGAGTTCGTGGATTTCGCGGGATTCATCCGCAAGGATACCGACGGAGACCCCATATTTTCTTTTGGAAAGCACAAGGGGCGCAAGGTAACGGAAGTCCTGGAACTGGAACCGGGATATTTTGGTTGGATTCTCAATGCAGATTTTCCCCTGTATACCAAAAAAGTACTGACGCAAATCCGCCTGGCAGGGTTGAATAACAGGTTATCCTGACCATAAAGGAGCAGGCTGAAAACGGTCATTGCCTATGAAACTCGTATGCGTAGGGCGGAATTACGCTGCCCATATTGAAGAATTGCACAATAAGCGACCCGAATCCCCGGTTTTGTTTATCAAACCTGATTCCGCCATCCTGCCCAGGGAACAGGATTTTTTTATTCCTGAATTCTCTCAGTGCATCCACTATGAGATTGAATTGCTGGTAAAGATAAAGAAGGTGGGGAAGCACATCAGCCAGGCTTTTGCACATAAGTATTACGACCAAGTGACGGTGGGCATTGATTTTACTGCCCGTGACCTGCAAGAGCAGCTCAAATCAAGGGGCCTTCCCTGGGAAAAGGCCAAAGGTTTTGACGGGGCAGCGGTCATTGGACGCTGGATACCGAAGGAAGGCCTGCCTGAAATGGATGACCTCCGCTTTGCTCTTGAGAAAAATGGGCAGATGGTACAGGATGGCCACACCGGGAATATGCTTTGGAAGGTGGATGAGCTGATCGCCTACATCTCCACCTATTTCACACTCAAAAAAGGGGATGTGATCTTTACAGGAACCCCTTCAGGGGTTGGACAGGTCTTCCCAAATGACTACCTTTCAGGAAGCCTGGAAGGAAAGGAGCTGTTAGCTTTAAAAGTACGATGAAATGATTTACAGTCTTGATAAAATAAATGAAATGGCCGACGGAGATCAGGAATTCATCCTCTCGATCGTTTCCGTATTCCTGGATGAAGTACCCAACGACCTGCAGTCCCTGGAAGAGGCTGTGGATTCCGGGGATTTTGAACAGATCTACAAGCTGTCTCACAAAATCAAGCCCAATGTAGACCTGCTGGGCATGGAAGCCGCCCGGGTTCTGGCATTGGAGATGGAAACCATGGGCAAGAACCAGGCAGACCTTCCCGGAATACGGGAACGCTTTCCCAGTTTTCAAAGGGATGTGGTGCAGGTGATCTCAGAGCTCCGGAACGACTTCAATATCTGATGCAGGCCGAGATCATCACCATTGGGGATGAAATCCTGATCGGGCAGATCGTGGACACCAATTCGGCCTACCTGGCCTCTGAACTGCATAAAATTGGCGTTTCCGTCTACCAGATATCCTCCGTTCAGGACGAACGCCAGCATATCCTCAATGCCCTGGCTGAAGCAGAATCCCGGGCAGATATCATTCTGCTGACCGGAGGTTTGGGGCCTACCAAGGACGATATTACCAAGCATACCCTGTGTGAATACTTCTCAGATGAGCTGGTGGAAAATCCGGCCGTCCTGGAACATGTGGAATATCTCTTTCGCACCTACATTTCCACCCCAATCTCTGACTTAAACCGACGACAGGCCCTGGTGCCTTCCCGTGCTGAGGTACTGCACAATCAATTTGGAACGGCGCCGGGAATATGGATGCAGGGCAAAGAGGCCGTGTTTGTCTCCCTGCCGGGAGTGCCTTTTGAAATGAAGCGGTTGTTCCACGATCAGGTTCGCCCAAAGATCGTATCCACCTTTAACCGGCCCGTGCTCTTGCACAGGACGCTTATCACCTACGGCCTCGGGGAGAGTGCGATTGCCGAGCGCATTTCGGATTGGGAAGATGGCCTGCCTGAACATCTCAAACTGGCCTACCTTCCAAACCTTGGGCGGGTGCGCCTGAGGCTTTCCGGTCGCGGAGCGGACCTGGCACTGCTTGAACAGGATCTCGCGCAACAGATAAATGGCCTCAAGCCACTTATTTCAGATATCCTCTTCGGAGAAGAAGATGGGGAGCCCCTGGAGAAAACCCTTCAAAAGATCTTCACAGCTAAGGAGGCCACCCTGGCGGTAGCCGAGAGTTTTACCGGGGGCCGGATTGCCGCCCAGCTCACGGCCGTACCCGGGGCCTCTGCCTACTTCCGGGGGGGAGTGGTCAGCTATGCCACCGAAGTAAAGACCGGTCTTTTGAGGGTATCCCAGGATCTGGTTGACGCGCATTCTGTAGTGAGTTCAGAAGTAGCCAAAGCCATGGCCGAGAATGTCAGAGATTTGCTCCATGCAGACTTTGCAGTGGCCACCACCGGTAACGCTGGTCCAACTAAAGGGGATGCGGATACCCCGGTGGGTGAGGTGTATATTGCGGTTGCGGGCCCCGGGGGCTCCTATGCGGAGTCTTTCACCATGGGAAACCACCGGGAGCGAATCGTGCAAAAGTCTGTGCATAAGGCCTTTGAGATGCTTCAGCGCGAAATCTTAAAATTCTGAAAAAGATGTTTGGGTGTACGCCAAAAATGACGTAAATTTGCAGCCTGTTTTGAACCCTGTAACACGAGCATAATGTCAAAAGTCTGCGAAATTACTGGTAAAAAAGCGATGTTTGGAAACAACGTTTCTTTCTCGATCAACAAGACGAGAAGGCGTTTTGATGTAAATCTGTCCAAAAAGCGTTTTTATATCCCCGAGGAAGATCGATGGATCACGCTGCGGGTATCAGCCCGTGCCCTGAAGGCCATCAACAAAAATGGGATTTCTGCAGTTTTGAAAGAAGCCAGGGAAAAGGGAATTCTCAACAAGTAATCGGCTAAAGCGACAGCATCATGGCAAAGAAAGGCAACAGAGTTCAGGTGATCCTCGAGTGCACGGAGCACAAGGATTCCGGTATGCCCGGGACCTCCCGCTACATCACCACGAAGAATAAAAAGAATACTCCGGACCGGATGGAACTCAAGAAGTTCAACCCCATCCTGAAAAGAATGACGGTTCATAAAGAGATTAAATAGGAAGACATGGCAAAGAAAACGGTTGCAACACTTCAGTCCAGTTCTAAAAGACTGACCAAGGCTATAAAAATGGTGAAATCACCAAAGACGGGTGCATATACTTTCGTCGAGTCCGTAATGCCCCCGGAAATGGTAAACGACTGGCTTGCCAAGAAATAGGTAAACCACAAGCGTCATATACAGGCCGTTATCCCAGGATAGCGGCTTTTTTTTTTGGAGGGATTTCCGGGGTATTGATGGGCATGCCGCTTAAGACCAATGGAACCCCTATATTATGCTATATTTGTGTTCATACGTAGAATTCCATGAGTCTGTTTAAAAAGCTCTTTTCATCCGAGAAGAAAGAGACCCTTGACAAGGGACTTGAAAAATCAAAATCCAGTTTTTTTTCCAAGCTCAGCAAAGCTGTGGTGGGAAAATCCCGTGTAGATGACGAGGTTTTAGATGAACTGGAGGAGATCCTGGTGACCTCAGACGTGGGAGTGGAAACCACCCTAAAGGTCATCGAGCGGATCGAGGCCCGCGTGGCTCGTGACAAATACGTAGGTACGGATGAACTGGATCACATCCTAAGAGAGGAAATAGCGGGCCTGCTGTCAGAAACCCATACAGGGGAGGAAACCGACTATACCCTTCCAGATACACCGGGGCCTTATGTTATCATGGTAGTCGGTGTCAATGGAGTGGGCAAGACCACCACGATCGGAAAGTTGGCCTATCAGTTCCGCAAACAGGGCAAAAAGGTGGTACTGGGGGCAGCAGACACCTTTCGGGCCGCCGCGATTGACCAGCTTCAGATTTGGGCAGACCGGGTAGAGGTACCCCTGGTAAAGCAGAAAATGGGTAGCGATCCCGCATCCGTTGCCTACGATACCCTGAGTTCAGCGGTAAAGTCAAGCGCAGATGTAGTGCTGATCGATACGGCTGGCCGGCTGCACAACAAGGTGAACCTCATGAATGAACTCTCCAAGATAAAACGGGTGATGCAAAAGGTGCTCCCTGACGCCCCCCATGAAGTACTGTTGGTCCTGGATGGTTCTACCGGACAAAACGCCTTTGAACAGGCGCGGCAGTTTACCAAGGCCACAGAAGTGACTTCCCTGGCAGTGACCAAGCTGGATGGCACGGCCAAAGGAGGGGTAGTCATTGGTATTTCAGATCAGTTCAGGATTCCGGTAAAGTATATTGGAGTAGGAGAGGGCATTGAAGATCTGCAGGTATTCAATAAGTTCGAGTTCGTGGATTCGTTCTTCAATCGATCCAGGTGAAGCATTTGTGCATCTTAGCGCTGATCAGCTGTGTGTTGTCCATTCGGGCTCAGTTACCACACCCCAAAGCAAGCCCCTATCAGGAAATTGAACAACAAGTTGGCCTCAGCACGGTCCGTGTCCGCTATTCACGTCCGGCCCTCCGCGGGAGGGAAATATTCGGGGAGCTCGTCCCTTACGGACGGATTTGGAGGGTTGGTGCCAACGAATCGACGAAGATTACCTTAAGCGATACGATGAAGGTGGGGGATCATCTTATCCCCGGGGGAACTTATGCGCTCTATGCCTTTCCGGATTCAGCTTCCTGGGAGGTCGTCTTCCACAGGGATACGACCCACTGGGGAGATGGTCGAAAGGCCTACCGTCCCGAAGACGACCTTTTTCGCTACACGGTGACCCCGGAGCCCCGGATCGAGCCGCAGGAAAATTTTCTGATTGCCTTTGACCGCATTACCCACAATGGAATGGACATGCTATGGATTTGGGATCAAACCTGCATTCGCATCCCCATAGCTGTGGATACCCGTGCAGTTATGGAACGTATGATAGGGGAAGCCCTGGCCTCTGCGCCGACTGCACAAACGTATTATGAGGCGGCCAGGTATCTGCAGGAAGAGGGTCTTGAACCTCGGAAGGCCCTGGAATATGTCAATAAGGCCCTTGAGCTGGGTGGGGAAACCTATTATTTCTATCGGGTGAAGTCCCTGATCCTTGCCGACCTGGAGTCCTATCCTGAGGCTATTGCAGCGGCAAAACGCTCCAAGAACCTGGCTATGGGCGAAGGCAAGGATGAATTTGTTCGAATGAATCAAAAAAATATCGATCGATGGTCAGCAAGAAACCCAAATTGAAAGTCGGCTCTTCTCTGGGAACCCTCCTTGTTTTAGGAGCTTTCCTTATCATAATGTCATGCAGGGAATCTTCAGAAAAAGCGCCGGCCACTGTTTCACAGCAGGAGGATCTTGCAACGGATCCGGAGGAAGCAGGAGAATCCTCCGAGACCTCAGACAGGCTCTGGGTGCCCTATGACGATTCACAGGAGGTCGCTGCCAATGCGAACCATCCAAAGCCGCGTATGCGCTACAAGTTGATCCAATCCAGGGTCCTTGATAAAAATGATGTTTTCCTGCCACTATATGAGGAAGTCCGGAAGATGTCCGATTCAACCTACCAGCGCTTAAAACCCCTGATCCTTGAACAAACCATACCCGTGGTTCAACAGCATATACGGGACGGAGCGTTTGGCTATGAGGACCTGTGTCGGTTTTTCCTGTATCGCATCTATAAGTATGAATTGGATAACAGCACAACCCTGAACACGGTAATTGCCCTAAACGAAAGGGTATTGCAGGAAGCCCGCCAAAGGGATGCTGCCCTGCAGGCGAACCCCGAAGCCGACCGGCATCCTGTTTTTGGCATGCCTGTACTACTGAAGGACAATATTAACACGGAGGGAATGCATACTACAGCCGGAGCCATCGCCCTGATGGAAAACAAAACCGGAGATGCCTTCATCGTTGAGCGACTCAAGGAGCGTGGTGCGCTTGTTCTTGGAAAGGTGAATCTGAGCGAGTGGGCCTATTACTTCTGCGGGAATTGTCCGGTAGGCTACAGTGCTGTAGGCGGGCAGACCCTCAATCCATATGGTAGAAGGATTTATGAAACCGGGGGTTCGAGCTCTGGGAGCGGAACCGCCATGGCGGCCGGGTATGCCATGGCTGCTGTAGGCACAGAGACCTCCGGATCCATCCTTTCGCCTTCCAGCATGAATTCTGTCGTAGGGCTGAAACCGGTGGTGGGGATGCTGAGCCGGACAGGGATTGTACCGATCTCCGGCACCCTGGACACTCCCGGGCCAATGACCCGAAACGTAACCGATGCCGGCATCCTCTTTGACGCCATGATGGGCTATGATGTGACCGACCTCAAAGCCTTTCAGGTGAGCTGGGAGGAGGGTTGGTATACCCCTGCCGGGTCCAGTCTGAGGGGCAAAAGACTTGGGGTTTTTGTGTCACTGATGGAGACGGATACCCTCTATCGGGAAACGGTCGGCCTTCTTGAAAAGGCCGGCGCAACGATCGTTCCCTTTAGTCCGCCCGAGGTGAAGCTGGAAGGATTCAGGACCCTGTTGAACCTGGATATGAAACGGGACCTGCCTGAGTACCTTAATACCCGGATTCGGGATACCATGGCCGTATCTGTGCGGAATGTGGGGGATGTAGTGGCGTTTAACCGTGAGGACTCCACCCTGCGCATGCCTTATGGACAGGCGAGGCTGGATGATATCTTGAAGGACACCACTTCGGAGGCTTCCTTTGACAAGATCCGCTCCGGACTGACCGGGGCAGGCAAGGCGTATCTCGGAGGGCCCTGGAAGGACCATGACCTGGATGCGATCCTGTCCGTGAATAATTTACATGCAGGCTATGCAGCTGTGGCCAGGTATCCTGCGCTTACCGTCCCAATGGGGTACCGCAGGGATGGACAGCCGGCGGGCCTGACCTTTATCGTCCGCGGCTTCCAGCTCCCGGATTTATTTCGCCTGGCCTATGCCTTTGAGCAGCTGGGACCATTCAGAAAACCTCCCCGGGATTACTCAGAATAATCAACAGGCAACAGGCGGTGTTTTTTTCGCAGTAGTGTTCAGGTTTCACCAATGCCGGATGGCCGTGTTCCAGCGAGTTGTCGTATTTTTGCCCCTCATTTAGTCCTATGCGCACGAAATCCGTAAAGAAAAATACGATCAACGTGATCACCCTGGGTTGCTCCAAGAACCTGTATGACTCCGAGGTGCTTATGGGCCAGTTGCGCGCAAACGACAAGGAGGTGGTGCATGAGCAAAGCGGTAATATCGTGGTGATCAATACTTGTGGCTTTATCGCCAACGCCAAAGCCGAAAGCGTGAATACGATTCTGGAGCAGGTACGGGAAAAAGAGGAGGGACGCATCGACAAGGTATTCGTGACCGGTTGTCTGAGTGAGCGCTATAAGCCCGATCTTGAACAGGAGATCCCCAATGTGGATGCCTATTTTGGCACACGGGATCTGCCCAGACTGCTGAAAGCCCTGGGGGCGGATTACAAACACGAGCTGGTGGGCGAACGCCTGACCACCACCCCTTCAAATTACGCTTATCTGAAAATTGCAGAAGGATGTGACCGGCCCTGTTCATTTTGTGCCATTCCGCTTATGCGGGGAAAACATCGCAGTCAGTCCATTGAAGACCTGGTCCGGGAAGCTGAGCATCTGGCAGCAAAGGGCGTCAAGGAACTGATTTTGATCGCCCAGGACCTGACGTATTACGGGTTGGATCTATACAAACGAAGGGCCTTAGCCGATCTGCTGCGAGCCCTGTGCCAGGTAGAAGGTATTGAATGGATCCGACTGCATTACGCCTTTCCTACGGGATTCCCCCTTGATGTTCTGCAAGTCATGCGGGAGGAGCCCAAGGTTTGCAACTATATCGATATTCCCCTCCAACATATCTCAGACCCGATCCTGAAGAGCATGAGACGCGGGACGACCCGAAAAAAAACGGACCTGCTTTTGGAGCAGTTCAGAAAGGAGGTGCCTGGAATGGCTATAAGAACGACACTGATTGTGGGTTATCCGGGGGAGACGGAGGAGGATTTCGCTTTGTTGAAAGACTGGGTCCGCCAGCAGCGCTTTGAGCGCCTCGGTTGTTTTACCTATAGCCATGAGGAGAATACCCACGCCTATCAGCTGGAAGATGATGTTCCGGAAGATATCAAGCAGCAGCGGGCCAATGAGATCATGGAAATTCAGTCCCAGATATCCTGGGAAGCCAACCAGGCGATGGTGGACAGGGAATTCCGCTGTCTGATCGACAGGGTGGAAGGGGGCTATTTTGTAGGTCGGACCGAATACGATTCTCCGGATGTAGACAATGAAGTGCTTGTGGATGCATCCCGCTTTTATCTTCGGGTGGGTGCGTTTGCACAACTGCGCATCACGGAAGCTTCCGATTTTGACCTGTATGCAGAACCTGTGGAGGCGTAAATCAGGTTGAAGCCTCCGGTTCGGAATCCTCAGGATCTGACGGAGAGACCTCATCCGATGCTGCTGCTTCCTGATGCAGGGTATTTCTAAGGATATTGAGTTTTTTGAGTTTTGCCTTCCAACTCTTTAGGGCGCCTTTTTTTCCCTCGAGGTTATTGATGACCTCCTTCACCATAGGATTCTCCTCCGAGGCATTGGAGAAGAAATTCAGGTTGTTTTCCAATTGCCTGATCTCCCCCTGGACTTCGTCTATCTTTTTCCGGATATACTGCCGTTCCCGTTCGACAGCCCTTTCATCCTCAGCGTCCTCCAACTGGGCAATTTTATCCCCGTATTTAAGGATTTCAGCTTCCTGCTGGTTGATTCCGAGTTTTCGGAACAGGGCATCGAGGATCTTATAGAACTTGCTGCTGATATGTTTTTTGTTCCGCGGGACGTGGCCTACCACTTTCCAACGGGAAACAAAATCCTGTATCTGAGCCATATCCTTGTCCCTGTTCCCGCTCAGCTTGAATTCGCGCAACTCCTCCAGGAGGGCAGTTTTGAGCTCCAGGTTATTCTTTTCTGCTGCATAGGCGCTGTTCTTGCTTGCATGCAGCCGATTGAAGTAATGATTGCACGCCTCCTTAAATTCCTTCCAGATTTTCTCAGAGTATTTCCGGGGGACATGCCCCACTTCCTTCCATTCGCGCTGTATCTGCTTCATCTCCGGGGTCACGGCCTCCCACTCTTCGCTGTCTTTGAGCTCCAGGGCCCGTCTGAGAAGCTCCTTTTTCCGGTCTAGGTTTTGCTGCTGTTCCTTTTTTTGCCCCTTGTAAAACGCATTTTTGCTACGGTTAAAGGCGCGCACAGCACTTTTAAAGGCAGACCAGGTGGCTTCATTGTCTTTCTGCGGCACCTTGCCCGCCTGAAAAAACTGTCCCCTCAGGGTTTCAACCTGACGGATCTGATTTTGCACACCCCTGTGATGGTCTGCCACCTTTTCCGCAATGGCCTCGATCTGAGCGATGATCTCTTTCTTTTTTTCGAGGTTTTCCCTGTAACCCTCATCCAGGTGCTGAAAATACTCCTGTCTGCGCAGGTGCATTTTCTTGGTAGCTTCGCTGAACCGTTCCCAGATAGCTTCCCTTTGATCCTTGGCCACCGGCCCCACTTCTTCTTTCCAGATCTTATGGAGAATCTGAAGTTCGCGGAAGGCCTTGTTTATGTCTTCCTCATCCAGCAGGGCCTCTGCTTTCTCGCATAGTCGTTCCTTCTCTTCCAGGTTGTATTTGAAGTCCAGGTCACGGAGTTCCCGGTTCAGGGACAGGAAGTCGTAGAATATCTCTACATGATGCTGGTAGGTGCGCCAGACATTGTTGTATTCGGTGCGGGGCACCGGCCCGGCATTTCTCCAGCGTTCCTGAAGCTCCTTGAAATTCTTGTAAGTGGTGTTCATGTCCTCCTCCATGCTTACAAGACCTTTCAGCTCTTCAATGATCTGAAGCCGGGATTCCAGGTTATCTTTTAAATTTTGTTCCAGTTCTTTGTAATACTGGTTTCGTTTATCCCTGTATTCGCCAAAGAGCTCGTTGAACTGACGCTTGGTAACGGAGTTGTACCTGAAGTCTGTTGGCTCTCCCCCCCGGCTGATAAATTCTTCCCTTTTGTGTTCAATAAAATCCTGGAATTTCAGGTCGAATTCCCGTTTGATGCTTTCTGCATGTTTGCGGATCGCCTGAATTCTTTCAGTGCGCAGTAGTCGCTGGAGCTCGCCTACCAGATTTTCCATCGTCAGGGCGTGATAATCCAGCATCGGAATTTGATGCCTGCGCTCATTGTGGGAGTCTTCCGCATCCTCAGCGATGGATTCGTCGATCTCTTTTTCCGGGTCTTCTTCCGATTCCGCGCCTTCAGGTGTCTTTTCAGAAGGGACCGCAGGGGCGGCTTCACTCGCGGGAAGGGATTCTTTTCGGGTTGCTTTTGGGTCTTCTTTGGTTTCTTCGCTGGGAGCCTGTGGGGATTCGTGTGGTTGCTCCTCTTTCTGTCCCACAGGGTCTGAGGCGCTTTCTCCAGGAGGTATAGCCGTATCTTCCCCTTCTGCCACGGGGTCTTTCTGAGTTGATTTTGGACCTGTATTGGATTCTCCTGCTGCCGCTTTTTCAGAATGTGCCGATTCCGCGGTCGGGGTGACACCTTCAGGAGCATCCACTGCGCTTAACACAGTAAGATCCTCACCTTCTTTTGGCCCGTTTTCAGCGGCCTCATCTTGCTCTGTATTGGTCTGTCCCCCCGCCGATTGTTCCGGCAGTTCTTTTTTTTCCTCTTCCGACATCGGTATGATTTTTCGGGTATGCCCGATCTTCTTTCTAAGATACTAACATGTATGCGTATCACAAAAATACGCGTACTTTTTTTCAAGGCTACAGCAACCTGCCTTGGCATTCACCGATTCCAGAGCTCCCAGGAAGCATCGGCCTGTAATTGGAGCATCTCAAGCCCATTCTTGGTACGGGCACCGATCTCCGCCCCGCGCTTTAGAAAAGTCGTCTGCTCAGGGTTGTATATCAGGTCGTAGAGCAAGTGGTTTTTGTTTAGGACATTATAGGGAATAGGGGGGGCAGACTGAACATCGGGATAGGTGCCCAGGGGGGTACAGTTGATAAGGATGGAATGCGCCTCCAGGGTTTTGTTGTTGAGTTCACTATAGTGGAATTGACCCGGTCGTGGATTCCTGGAAACCAGCCGGAATGAGATGCCGAGTTGTTTTAGTCCATGGGCTACCGCTTTCGAAGCTCCCCCGGTTCCCAGCACCAATGCAGACTGGTCCCAGGGCCTCAGCAGGGGTTCCAGAGAATCTTTAAAGCCCAGTACATCAGTGTTGTAGCCGATCAGGCCATCTTCCGCCATGCGTATGGTATTGACGGCACCAATGCTTTTGGCCTCCGGATCCAGATGGTTCAAATAAGGCAGTATGGCCTCCTTGTAGGGGATCGTTACATTCAGGCCCCGCAGATCGGGATATTGATCCATTAACTTCGGAAACTCCTCCAGGCCGGGGAGGTCAAAGATTTGGTAGACACAGTCCTGTATGCCCTCTCGTTTAAATTTGTCCCTGAAGTAACCCGGGGAGAAGGAATAGGATATATTCTTTCCCAAAAGCCCAAACCTATGCATCTTTCAAACGGTATTTGCCGTACCACTCCAGCAGCACGAGGATGATGATCCCCAGCAAAATATAGACAATCGCCCACCAGGTTTCATTCGCCCCTGGATCAGGCAGGTACCGCTGGTAATTCACGATGATCCTGTCTCCATTGGAGTCCAGCAGTGGCGTTCCGTCTGCCCCGAGTAGAAAGATCTTCTTTTTCCAGGGCCAGACCACCCCAAGGGAGCCTGTAATAAAACCTATAATGACGGCAGTGGTGATGCTTTTGAAGTGTTTAAGGACATAGCCAAGCAAATGGGAAAGGGTGACCAGGCCTGCTGCCGACCCGGCTGTAAACACCGCCAGGATGACCAGGGTGTGTTTTCGGTTTTGATTTTCGAGGAAGCTGAAATCCCCTCGAAATACTTCGGCCATCGTATCGTACAGGGCGTTGACCGAATCTACCAGCAACAAGACATAGTTGCCAAGCAAAATCAGGATAAACGATCCTGAAAGTCCAGGGAGGGTCATTCCCGAGACACTGATAATGCCACAGAAAAAGATAAACAACAGGTTGTCGTTTTCCCGGGCCGGGTTGAGAAAGCTGATCGAAATCCCTGCAACCAACCCCAGAAATGCGGCAAAGTACGTTCGCTTGTTCCAGTCGTCAAATTCACGGTAGATAAAATAAATGGACCCGATGATCATGCCCAGGAACAGGGACCACACAAAGAGTTCTTTCCGCTCCAGGAAATAATCCAGGATCTTTGAGACGCTGAAATAACTGAAGAGCATCCCGAGGATCAGGATGAAAAGAAAGGATCCGTTGACGTACCGATAAAAGCTGGTGAACCTGCCGCTGAACAATAATTTCAGGGCAGTGAGGTTGATCCGCTGGAGGGAGTAAATAAACTCCTCGTAAAAGCCCACGACAAAGGCGACGATCCCACCGGAGACGCCGGGTACCTTATTGGCTGCGCCCATGGCAAGTCCTTTGATGAAAAGGAGGATGTTATCCAGGATCGTACGGGAGTGGTTCATGGGATCAGGTAGTCTTGCGGGATGCTAACCGCTCCAGCACAAAAATAAGCCAAAAACCGAGGATAGCCAGCCCAATCGCGGCCAGCCACTGCGCTTCAGCCGGGTAATTCCAGGGAAAGACGCTGGCTTCCCGCAGGGGGATCTCCTTCCCGTCAAAGACCTCACTTTCCAAAACGACCTTCCAGGGCCAAATTTTGGGAAGGGAACCAATGATGAATCCGCTCAGGAGGGCCAGGGTGCCGTTTTTATATCGGGAGAACATCCACTTCAGAAGGCGGGCAAAACTCAGCAGCCCTATGATGGCACCGGCACCCACCACCAGGATTACCTCCATGTCCCTCTGGTGGACGGCATCCAGTACGCTTTGATAGGAACCGAGCAGGACCAGTATGAACGCTCCGGAGATCCCGGGAAGGATCATGGCACAGATGGCCATGGCCCCGGAAAGGAATAGATAGGGCATCCCCGGGTCCCTCTGGGAAATCGGCAGGGAAACAATGCCGTAGGCCAGCACGACGCCGAGGAGTGTCATAAACAAAATGCCCAGATCCCATTTTGAGACGCTTTTGGCCACATAGATCACGCTGGCCAGGACCAGTCCGAAGAAAAAAGACCAGACCAGGATAGGCTGATGGGTCAGCAACCAGCTGATCCCCCGGGCCAGGCTGATTACGCTTATGGCAATCCCCGAGATCAGGGCCAGCAGGAACCCGCCGTTTAATTCCTTCCAGAAGGCTTTGAAACCTTCATTGATCCATACTTTCAGTAGGGAAGGCCGAATGTTGTTGATGGTCTGGATCAGCTCTTCATAGATGCCGGATATAAAGGCAATGGTACCTCCGGATACCCCGGGAACCACATCCGCAGCACCCATGGCCATTCCTTTAAGTACTACCCAAATATATTGAAGTGGCGTCCTTCCTCTCATATCAAACAAAAAGCAAAAGTATGCTTTTTATTTAGATGCTTTCCGGCATTCACGGACCATACGTTGTACCCAGGAAGCCCTTGAGATTTCGGGAAAGGTCTTTTCGAAGAAGGCAAATTTGTCGGGGGCCTGATCCAGGGCTTTTTTCAGGGCCTTACAAGCCTTATCGGCCTCATCCAGCAACAGGCAGATCCCAGCCAGTTGATACTGGATTTCGGCGGATTCCGGATGAAATTCCATGGCCTGCTGCAGGATCAATACGGCTGCTTCAAGTTCCCGGCAATCCCTCAGTACCTCAGCCCACAGCAGCCAGGTGTCCATTTCGTAGTTTCCGAGTTCGGTCGCCTGTTTGAAGGCAAAGTCCGCCTCGTGGATTTGTTGCAGGGCTTTGTGAATGATCCCGGAGCGTTTCCAGTAGGTCGCGTTCTCCCCGTCAATATTCAGGGCTTTGTCAATATACTCCTGCGCTTTCGGATAGTCTTCCCTGCTGAGGTAGAAATCTGTTATGGCCAGCCAACCCTTGTCGAGCAAAGGGTCCTCATGAACGGTCAGGTAGTAGTAATAGAGGGCTTCTTCCTCCCGCTGGATCCGTTCGTAACACTTTCCAATCCTCAGGTACGCATGGGAGGTGGGGTCCTCCAGGCGGGTGGTAGCGGTATAATTCTGGATGGCCTCCTCGTAGCGACCCAGTTTCTCCAGGACCCGGCCCTTTTCAAAATATGCACCCAGAAAGGTGTCGTCTGAAATGATGGCAAAATCAAAGGCTGCCAACGCCTCGTTGTACATCTCAACCGCGTAGTATTGCTTGCCGAGCTGGTGCCAGGCGATCTGGCAGTAAGGCCGGGTCTCCAAAAACGTATTCAGGTAGCGGATCGCCCCATCGTGTTCTTCCAGAAACTCGTAACAATAGATGGTATTGTACAGGGAAGCATAGTCTTCGGGGTCCGATTCCAGACAACGGATAAAGTATTTCTTTGCCTGGGTATAGTCATCCACAAACAGGTATTCCATTCCCAGAAGTGAGTACAGGTCCCCGGGATCATTGGAATATTCAAGGGCATCTTCCAGCAGGGCGATTGCCGCCATATGATTGTCTTGTTTGGACTGGATATTAGCCCGCTGAATATAAATTTCCGCATTGTTGGGCTCCAGGAATTGCAGCTCATCCAGGATACGTTCAGCCCGCTTGAATTCATTCTCGAAGACCAATACTTCCACGTCCAGCAGCTGGATGTCCAGGGAGCACGGATGCTGTTCCAGGCCCATCCGGATCGCTTTTTTGGCCAGAGAGATCTTTCCGTGGTTCAGGTAGTGGTGAATGATGTCTTCAAAATCCTCAGCATCAAAGAAATAGACGTCGTCCGTCTTAAGCATGGACTCGAATTTCGCTATGGGAGGGCTGGGTTGCTCGTTGGGGTTGTTGGCCATACATTCCGTATTGGTTCTGTATGGACTTAAAAATATTTTTTTTAAGAACGCCTTTGCTGCCACCGGTGGGCCATCTTATCAACAAATTAGTTAACAGGGTTGCCGGGATAAGCATCCAGGAGCATTAGAATCAGGCTGCAACCCTTGTGTATCTCCGACTCGGAAAGCGTTAGTGGCGGGCTGATGCGGACGGCTCGGGGCTCGAAGAGCAGCCAGAAAAGCAGCAAACCGGCTTCCTTGGCGGCCAGCACCAGATAATTGGCGATTTCCGGATCATCGAAGATCAGGGCAAGCATCAGACCCTTCCCGCGGATTTCCCGTATCAATGGGTGCACCAGGAGTTTCCGGAAAAGATGCTCTTTTTTCAAGGCATCCTGGATCAGAGTACTGTTTACAAGTTCCCGGAGGGTTGCCAGTGCGGCCGAAGCAATCACCGGATTCCCCCCAAAAGTAGTGATATGACCCAGTTTGGGATGTTCCTGGAGGGTACTCATATGTGCCTTGGAGGCGGTGAAGGCGCCGATGGGAAGCCCTCCGGCCATTCCCTTGCCCATGACGAGGATGTCCGGGATGCAATTGTAATGTTCAAAGGCGAACAGCGCTCCCGTCCGGCCGAAACCAGGCTGTATCTCATCCAGGATCAACAGCGCACCTGTATCCCGGCAGCGATCCCTGACCTTCTTTAGGTAGCCTGCCTGCGGGAGCAGAAATCCTGCCCCGCCCTGAATGGTTTCCAGGATCACTGCCGCAGTGCGCCCGTTGATGCGTTCCAGGGCCTTCTCATCATTGAATGGTATATGATGAATACCGGGAAGCAGGGGCCGAAAAGGGGCTTTGCGGACTTCAAAATCCATGAGGCTCAAACTGCCCAGGGTATTTCCGTGATAGGCATTGTGCGCAGCGATCAACTCGTGCCGGCCGGTTACCTTCCGGGCCAGTTTGATTGCACCCTCTATGGCCTCCGTACCTGAATTCACGAGATAGGTTGTTTCAAGGGGTTCTGGCAGGGCTTGCGCCAGTTCCCTGCAGAGCTCAAGTGATGGTCCCTGAATAAACTCCCCGTAC
>Ga0272441_10004864_pt1 | contig 23845 bp, 26 predicted proteins | sample SSMProp6N_FD_193582 | JGI IMG/M metagenome (GOLD analysis project Ga0272441, IMG submission 193582) | Marine sediment archaeal communities from Little Sippewissett salt marsh, Falmouth, MA, United States - SSM-Prop-6N | ecosystem: Environmental > Aquatic > Marine > Wetlands > Sediment ...
GTTCCAAGTCCCCGAGTTTCAATCCACGCGCCCGCGGGGGGCGCGACTGTACTACTTTTAAAATATTACTGGAAAATTAATTATAATGTCAATAAAGCGAAATTAGGCATTTCCCGCGTACTACCAAAGCAAATCCTTCTCTAAATTATCAAAGATCTATGCATAGTAAACAATTACTGCATTTGCGAAAGGTCCCGGTTTTTCTGAATCATTCCGGTTCGCATTAAATTATAAGGGGATCATTTATATCTCTTGAGGGTTTAGCACCTATATGCTCGACGCGATTCTTGTAGTTGGCACCTAAATAGTAGTATCGTAGACTGTCTGTTTCAGGGTCAATGATTTTTTCCAGATTCTTCTTCAATTTTGTCCATTGGGCGGGATCTATAACACATTCGAAAACCGATAGCTGCACTCTTTGACCATAATTCTGACACTCTTTTGCAACTCTTCGAAGTCTTCTACTCCCGCCGGGTGTGGATACTGCAACATCATAACTGACGAGTACCATCATGGCATTACCTCCAGAAAAACGGTGGATATCCGTCAATATCCCCACGAATGTATCTGGCCATAAGATTCGCTTGAATATAATAGAGCAGTCCGATTTGTACTTTTTCTTCAATATATGGATGGTACACTTCAGTCTGTTTCCTGTTCTGGTATTCAGTAAGTAAAGTCTTTCGAGTATCCGGATCCATTACCACTGCGCCGTTTTCTGCGGCCGAAAAACCTGAATAGTTTACCTGACGCCTGTTTATAAGTGACAACACCAATCGATCGGCTATAACAGCACGGAACTCCTCGATAAGATCTAGAGCTAATCCAGGTCTTCCCGGTCTGTCACGATGGAGAAATCCTACGGCTGGATCAAGCCCAACAGTTTCACAAGCAGAGCGAATATCATGAGTCAAAACTGTATATGTAAAAGACAGCATAGCATTTACCGCATCAAGCGGAGGCCTACGGTTCCGTTCCCTGAAGACGAAATCATCCTTCTGATCGATGATAAGATTATTAAAGACACCGAAATACAAGGCTGCGGCAATGCCTTCGATTCCTCTAACTTCCTCGGCGCCTTTTACCCTTTCGAGCATCCCAATAAGTTCAGCTATTTGCTTTGAGGCTTCACCTATTGCTTTTCCATTTATTTTTTTAGAATGGTCCCTCTGTGCCCGGTTAATGACAACCCGTGTATTCGATAGTTTTGCCAATATTATATTTTTTGAGACCTCTTTGGTAATTTCAGGATTATCAGCCTTCCTGTATTGCTCTCTCCTGAGAAGTACATTTCCGCTTACCGGTCCACGGACAGAAGCAAGGAATCTCCCATATTCAGTCAGAAAAGATATGCTAATATTCCTTTCTCCACATAAACCGAGAAGAAACGGTGAGCAGAGAATATTACCGAAACAGACAATGTCACCGATTGTATGAATAGGAAGTTGCAGTACCTTCTTTTGTTCTTGCTCTATTACAACAGTCTCCCCTTCCTTCCGAAGATAGCTTCCCTGTGTACTTACATACAAGTTATTTAAGAGTTTCTTCATGGTGCTTCCTTCTCTATAGATGTTCTTACCTGATTTTTCATATACCGTGAAGTATTCTTTCCACCTCTGTCGATATATTTTGGCATACATATATCAATGAGCGAGCATCGGTCACACTTCTTTCTCGAGTATATTGCTTTCGGAATTGTTTTCCGTTCGCTTAATACGCGAATCCGGTCAATAACTTCCATAGTTTTTTGACGCAGTTCAGGGTCGATAGACACAATTGTTCTGCGATGCTCCTGAAGATAGTAGAACTGCCCTTCGCGAATACTTGCATCGAACATCTCCTCAAGACACAGCGTTTCAGCGCACAGCTGTACACGGTCCCAGTCCTCTTCCTTGTTTCTTCCCCGCTTGAACTCCACGGGAATTATCTTTTCATACCCTCCTGTAGGGTTTTTAATAAATTCAACCAGGTCCGTTTTCCCGATCAAACCGTGTTGAAGAGACCGGACTGCCATACCGTATTCATTCTTATACAGTTTGCGAGATTCATGATGCTCTTCATCTACCCGCTCGTGGAGAATCCTTCCTTCAGCAGTAAATCGATTCTCCTCCCATACCTGTTCTATATGAATGAGTGCATATTGCCGTTCACAAAACAATACATGCTGGAGCGCCGAAATCGGTATCAATTCTTCTTCAGTGAACACCTGTTCCACCCTTCACGTATTCGGGTTGGGGAAAGCCTTCTCCCTGCGGCGAGCTTCCGTGCCTCCGGCCCGGCGATCTCGCCACACCCCCTTCTCCGGGGCTCTGCCCCGGACCCCGCTTTACACTGTCACCACAGTCTTGAAATCCTTCAATTCCGTTCCATCGAGCTCTACAACATAGTCGGAAAAATCCCTCGCCGGTCCTTCGGTGTTCCGTTTGCAGTCTACCCGGTCAAACAGCTCGTGAACCGGTTTGTTCCCCATCAGGGAAGAGTGCTCGAAAATTACCAGCCTGCGGGAACTCATCAATCCCCTGGCAGCCGACCTGTCATGCTCAAACATATTCTCCAAAGCTTCCCAGAAGAGATCCATATCCTCCTGTGAGAATCCTGTCTGCCGGGCAAGCGGCGCGGAAACAAAACCGTGAGCGCGGTAGAGCCCGTATGGGATGGTGAACTTACGTCCCATTGTCCGGTTGTCTCCTCCCTGCTTTTCCGCCTCCTCAGGCGTAGTAACTGCCATTCGGGTAATACTATGTTCCAAACCTACTACAGGATCAACGGATCGGGAAAAGGTCAACTGTACGGGTCCTCTTACTTGACCACAATTTACACCTGTTGACATCACCGCGCCGAATGTTCGTACATCGAAGAAATTTTTGCACATCCATTGCTTCGCTGCTTCCACCTTGTCGCCGCCCTTCCGCTTGCCTTTGTCTTCGCTTAAATCGATCCCGAGCGCTTTATATGCTCTCTCGTGCTGACTATTGAGGACAGCTTTTTCCTTCACATAGATCTCATACGGCGGTTGTTCACCTTTAACGAGACCGACGTAGTTGCGCACTTTCCGCTTCAGACAGACATCGGTTACCAGACCGTGTCCGCTTTCGGCATCCACCCTAGGAAGGTTCCCCGCATCCGGATCTCCGTTGGGATTCCCGTCTTTTACATCAAAGAAAAGCACGAAGTCATACCGTTTGCTCAATTCCATCTCTTTCTCCTTTTTCCTGATCTGTTTTCTCTCTCTTCTCGAAAAAATTCTGCCGCTGATGATAATAGCCGATCGCAAACCTTCCCTGCTCATGCATATCGAGATGAGCGGGAAAATCACTGATACGTCCGACTATCTCACCAATGAGCCGCTCGAAGTTCACTGCTCTTCCCCGGTTCTCGAGCTTCGCAAGGTGATGATTCTTGAGACGCAGCAATGTTGCAAACACTGTCACCGGAGAACTGCAGGCCGAACTGTAGAACCGTTCACGTATCGTGGAATTCAGACCGGGATTGGCCTCCTCCTGGATTTTTTCCAGGACCGCAAAGAGCCTTCCGATCTGATACCCTATCGACTGTTGGTCAACATCAAGTGCCATAGTAATCTCCTTATATTTGTTTTCTGAATGTTTTCGGTAATACCGATTGAGATATGCCTTGATTAACGCTGCACGAACCGGCGTCACCCGGCGTTCAGTATCACTTTTAATGCGTCGAAGCGCCGCTTGCAGCAGTGAAGCAGGATACGGCGCACCGGTCAGTATTGAGCGCATGAAGTCTCCACCAATGTTAGGCGGAATATTTTTACTCTCATCCTGGGTGGCGATATTCACCAGCAATCTCCAGAGGGAATAGTATTCCGGTTCCCTCGGCGGCTTACAAAGACGCAGATCATCGAAGTGCTGTCTAATCCTGCCGGCAAATTCCGATACAGTACCAACCTGCCAAAAGCGGACGGCTATCCTTGCAATATTGGGCGAAAGTCCAAGAACGAAAAATCTTTCATCTCCCGTATCTTCCTGGTAGGCGCCGGTATTGACCGAATCAAAGAGGTTCCGTATCCGATCCGTACCTGCAGAAGGATCATCCTTCGGCGGTTCTGAGAAGAAGAAGGCAAAATCCGATTCAAAACGTGTCTTCCTCTCAGACCAGAAGACGGTGGATGCATCTCCTACCTGCATTCTTTGTTTGGATGACAGCAGATAGTTCAGTGCTTTTACATATGCAGATGCAGCATCTTTACCGACTGGCGCATTTGCCGACTGTTTCTTTCCATATGAGAGAAACGAATCTTGATTGAATCCTATAATGGTAGCGCCGGAACTTTGGGCCTTCCAAACCCCTTTTATAACGCTGTGAGTTAACTCAATAGGTACGTGTTGTTCTCCTGTGATCAAACACACTCCTAATATTTCATCTTTGTTATTTTCTCCTGATAGTCGTCTTTTTCTTATAAGTTCTTTCACTTCTGGAGATTCAAAGATTACAGGATGTTCCGATGGATGAACCCGAAAACTTACCTTCGGCTGTCCGCTGCAAATAGCTTCTCCAGAGTCTTTATGATTTGTAAGTTCATAAAAATGTTTTCTGTTTGTGAACCCTTTCGATAGGAAAGCTTTTACCGCTTTAATCTCCGGGTTATTGCTATTCGGGAACCAATCGTCTATTACAGCAATCATGCTCTGTATTTTCAGATCACCCTTCGGGCCCAAACCTAATACAAAGGATGTATTGTCCCACAGCAGGTTCGCATCCTTCCCACTGTTGGAATGTTTTAAAGCCTGTTTCCCTATGTTTGGAAGAATCATCGGCTTTGATATAACTTTCTTTCCCCTGATCTCTTGAACACACTCTATCCCTCTGTAATTCCCATCAAGATCAATGTTTATAATATAATCAAGACAGCTTGCAACCCACCCTGCAGGCGCGATATCGCTATCAGGTTCAGCTGCTTTTCTATCGTAATAACTCTTTAAGGCCTGCAAGATCATCCCCGCACCTCCACGACATTACGGTCGGTTAGAACGACACCGTTTTCCATTTTCGCCCGGAAGAAGGTCGGCATCGGATCATTTGGATTGTCGAAATTCATGTCATAGAGCATCCATCCCAGATCGTCTGATTTATCAATCGGGTATTCTTTTTCTTCTTCAGGTGACACTAATTTGAAATTACAGGCAAACTCGCGGCAGCCGAGATATGGGCGGTGAAAACACTGGCCTTTTCTGGCCCTTCTCTCGAACATTGCGGCATACTTTCCTTCATTTTCATCCTGTCGTTCTGCTTTTTGCTTCTCCTCGGAATCAGACCAGTATTCCGGTGTTGACGAAGTATTGTATTTTCTTTTTCCAGGCGGAATGAAATCAAAGCGTCCGTGGATTCTGTAGCGGACATCACGCAGGAACAATCCGGCCCGCTGCTGACGATGATCTTCGATAGCAAATCCCATGGGTTCATTGTTATCACCATTCATCTGGTTCGCGTTCGGCAGGGAGAAGATTCTCCCGACTTCATTGCGTCTTACAGATATCCATTTAATCGGATTCAGCACTTCTATTCTGGTGATATTCCATCGTATTGCCGGCTTCCATAGAATAGCTTCATAGATTGCCCGGGCGGATGATGGGGTAATAATGTCGTAACTTACACGCTCAACCTTCATCTCAGGGCGGGAAAAACAGGCATAATCGCCCCATATTTCCAGACACCACACAATACACCTCCTTACACCATGTAACTTTCAGGGCTATATAAATCTTGTATTACCAATCCTTTTTCATGGTCATATTCAACTTTGCATTTCAGGGAAAAAATTCCCGGGTGAATTTCCTCCAATGAACCCCGGCTTAACAGTTCGTTAAAATCATTTACATATATGTTGACGCTGTATCTCTGAAGCTTCCTCAAGAGCCACCGATCGGGACCACGGCTTTTAAGAAGGGCAATCAGCTCTTCACCATTATCAAAGGGGACGATAATATTTCTTTGTTTTGAGTCGTCAATCAATTGAAATGCATCACCGGCAGATCTGAACTGTATACGAAGGTTCGAATAGTCGGGCTTCAGCAGATCAAGAATTCCTTTCTCATCCAGAGAGTTCACTTTCCAATATAATTCACTGAAGTAATCCGAGAAGACACTTTGATCAAGGATATCTGTTACTCCGGAATCTATCATTCTTGAGGCGGTCTCCGCTGCTTTTCGCAGAATACCAGGAGGCGGCTGCTTCGGTGGAACAAAGAGCACTACCCTGCCTAACTCTCCGTCTTTATTCAGCCTTCCCTCCCGATTACATCTTCCGGCCGCCTGAGCTATCGAATCCAGTCCCGCTATAGCCCGGTAGACTACCGGGAAATCAAGATCAACGCCCGCCTCAACTAATTGCGTACTGATAACGCGCGTCTGTTTTCCCGCTGCCAGATCGGCTTTTATCCGGGCAATCGTTATGCTGCGGTGCTGAGCGCACATGAGCGCTGAGAGATGGTAAGTATTGCTCGGCATCATACTGTGCAATAATCTGCAACTTTTACGGTCGGACACAATACAGAGGACTTGCTCATGATTAGTCAGATCTTCAGCCAATTTTTCCCATGTAGTTGCAGTATGCACATCCTCGGGAAAATCAACATGAACACGTTTGAGACTACGGTATAATGCAGGAACATCCTGAATAATCTCCTTCACAGAACCCTTTTTCAGTCCGGGAAATTCGGGTGCTTCATCCTGTTCTTCTAACACGGGTTGAGTAGCAGTACATATAACAAAAGTCACATTGTAATAGTCAACCAGTAATTCCATAGCCCGAAGAATAGGAGACAAATACTCTGACGGCAGAAGTTGAGCTTCATCAAGAATCACAACACTGTTGCATATATTATGCAGTTTCCTGCACCGGCTGGTCTTCGCAGCGAACAACGATTCAAAGAACTGTACTGTCGTCGTAACAATAATCGTCGCGTCCCAGTTCTCTGCTGAAAGTCTTGATTTCGGCGTTTGATCATCAATGTCGATGTTCGAATGATGTTCAATCACATTTTCTTTTCCCAGAGCTTCTCGAAATACATCCGCGTTCTGCTCGATAATGCTTGTATAAGGAATTACATAAATTATTCGGTCCTTTTCATGCTTTTTTGCATGTTCGAGAGCAAATGCCATACTGGAGAGAGTCTTCCCGCCTCCCGTCGGAACGGTCAGTGTAAAAAAACCTGGATCTTTTCTTGCCGCGTCTCGACAGTTGGATAAAACAGTCCTACGAATTTTATTTATCTCGGCATCCAGTGAGTTTTTCCCTATATCCTGCATATGCAAATTGAATCGCGAAAGCAGCGCATCTATCGACTGGTATCCCTTTCTCTCATGATACTTATCCGGCTCCATATACTCTTCAGTATCGAGAAAATCTGCATCTACAAGGCTCGAGAAGATCATTCTAATCCATAGGGAAAGATCGATCCCGGATGATTGGAATTGTCTTGGGGGTACACCCGGATGAGCATTTCTTATAGGTGATACTATACCTTCTGGAATTGATTCGGTTGTAGAGTTTTCCAGGCGATACGTCAGCGAGCTCTGTGTTCCGATATAATCCGGTAATCCGGTATGATGACCGGCTATACAATATGAGAGTATACGGCCGATCACATTACCTAAAGTCTGCTCAATAAGCTTTGCACTTGGGGTTGAATGATCGACCCTTCCGGTGATGTTTTCGAGATGCGCCGATTCATCGTATCCACTCTTCCTTTTCAGATAGCTCTGCCAAGTAGCAGTCCCCTTTCCTGCATCATGGCCAATGCCTGCAGCGTAAGCCCATGATGCGGAATTGAATTGCCTGGCAAATTCTGCCGCTTTGTTAGCTGTCCCTTGGAGATGATCGTATAGCCAGTGCGGCTCAGCCCATTGGTGTTCGTCTACCTTTTTTACATGTGCAATTTCTTTCATCTTTTACTTTACTTTCTTCTACTATTATAACCTGGAATTTTACATTTTTGAAGTCTGATATGTCATCGACTCAGGATTAGAATAATCATTGGTTTAAGGATAAATGTATCAAAGTTTCTTGACGCTAATTACGTACAGCAGTGATATAAAAGCAATGACAGCCTTGACTTCATCAGGAGGTCAGAATGGCTACTATAACCCATACTGAAACTGGAAGATTCAATGAAACAGCGTCTGAGCTAATAACCTTAAAGACGATTTATGGAAAATGGATCAGAAAAGGAGGAACCGGTAGAAACAATATAATGACATTTAATACTTTACTTAGCTGTATGTAACGTATATAATGTCAGGATGAGACAGACTACTCTGGATAGAATCCTTAGAATTTTTCGAGAGCAATCGGGATACGCTCGTACAAAGGATATAAAAAGAGCCGGTATACACCATTCTCATCTCAATGAACTTCTGGAGAACGGAACCATTTTAAAATTGAAACATGGTCTTTACTGCCTTTCTGATATTATCCAGTTTAATTCGCTTAAAGAGGCCCAGATAACCATTCCAAGTGGAATAATTTGTCTCGGGACCGCTCTATCTTACTACGGGCTTTCTACCTGGGACCCGCCGGAGGTACATATTGCAATTCCAAAAAGCCGCAAAATAAAACTCCCCGATTATCCGCCCATACGGCTCTACTATTTCTCCGGTGTCTTTTACGAAACAGGCATAGTACATGAATCCACTGAATCAGGCGTCACTATTCAAATCTATGATAAAGAAAAAACAGTCTGTGATATTGTACGCTACAGAAATCAAATCGGTATCGACATAATGAAAGAAGCCCTCAAGGAGTATCTAAAACAGAAAGATAGAAACCTCAACAAACTCAACTCATACGCACAGACCCTTAAAATAAATTCTATCATTGGGCAATACCTCGAGGTACTTACATGAAAGATATAATTGCCTCAATTCAAGCACGCTTAAAGAACTTCTCTCGAAAGACCGGACTGGATTTTGTACTCACTTTGCGATTGTACATGCAGGAGGGTTTACTGCGGAGGATTTCACATTCCGATTACAATCATTCCTTCTGTTTAAAAGGAGGTCTTCTCTTCCTATCGATCTCCGGTTTTACCGGCAGACCTACCCAGGATATCGATCTTTTGGGAACAAATATCCACGGAGATGAAGAGTATCTGCGTAAAATTATGACGAATATTTTAACCAATGAAATGAATGACGGATTAGTATTCAAGACAGAGACAATTAAGTTTGAGGATATAACCGAAGGGGCTCAATATCATGGGAAACGAATGAAAATCTCATGCTATCTGGGAAATATGAATACAAATTTGATAGTTGATTTTGGTTTCGGCGATACTGTTTATCCCGAACCTGTAGAAATGGATTATCCCGAATTGCTCAATCAAGGCGGTTTTCTTATTTATTCATATCCTCTCGAAGCAGTTATAGCGGAAAAATTCAATGCAATGATTGCGCTTGATACATCAAACAGCCGTATGAAAGATTTTTATGACATTTATAAAATCTTGAAAGAACAGGATGTGTCCACCACTTCTCTTGCTGAATCAATAAAACAGACATTCCGTACCAGAGGAACAGTATTACCGCAAAATCCTGCAATATTTTCTGATGAATTTAAAACAGACTCACGAAATCTCGGTTTGTGGCAAGCCTTTCTGAGAAGAATGAAGTCTGAAAAGATTGATTTTCCAGTAGTACTTAATGAAATAAAAAAACATCTAGAGCCGATCTATAGAACTTTACTCAAAGAAAGATAATAAACATATGTATTCGGATAACAATTGGGTCATCAGTAAAAACAGCTCATAAAAAGGCTAAGTCATCGAGACCACCGAGTTGTGGGGTACAACAATACTCACATTGTGGGTACCTGTTTCTTATGCCGTTCTGCGCCTAACCCCGGCAGAGGTCTTTCCTGAAAGGTGATTCTGCTTTTATTGAAGCGCAAAAGATACTCACTTACTGTGGTCTTTGAGGTTTTTGTGAGCCGTGAACCCTCCCGCAGACTCAACCTGCTTTCGAGAGAGTATCCCAGGATCTTTCGTGGATGTCTCATAGTAATCCTTGTTCGTGCCATAGTATTCCTGCCTTCATTTTTAGTTGGCATAAATGCAGCGTTTTTTTGAAGCTTATTTTTACCGTTATTTATTCCGCCGGGGTGGCAAAACCTGTCCGTTTCTTTCCAGAATCAGTGTCCGCTTTGCGCAGGAATCGCTGCCAGCTTTTAAACGGAATTGGCGTTCGGGTTGGCCCGGATTATACAGTGGCAGTACACATCGATCTGTCCGTTGGACACACACCTCCTTGATCCTTTTTCCGATCCGCGGTAAAAAAATACAGAGGCCCCAGATACATCATGGCGAACGAAAAGTATAGAAAATCAGTTCTCATCACAGGGGCGAGTTCGGGAATTGGTCTTGAGACCGCACGGGCGCTTCTCGATGCCGGGATGTATGTCATCGGGATCGGCAGGTCGCAGGCGAAGTGCGAGCTTGCGATTCAAGAATTGAACGGCGGCACTTGGGACTCGACCCAGGAATCGACTCTGTACTCGGCTCGGTACCCCGCTCCGGCTGACCGGATAGATTTCATCATCGCCGACCTCTCTTCTATGCGGGAGGTACGGGAGGCTGCCCGCGCAGCTGCCAAGCTCCTGGCCGAAAAAAGCGGCGGCAGGCTGGATGTGCTGATAAACAACGCCGGGACCATATCAAGCCTCAGGACCGTAACGCCGGAGGGCTGGGAACTGCAATGGGCGGTGAATCACCTGGCTCCTTTTCTGCTTACCCATCAACTGTTTCCTTTTTTGCGGCAGTCCTCTGATGCCCGGGTGATCACCGTATCCTCTCAGAGTCACCGATGCGCCCGTATTCACTGGAAGAATCCCAACCTCTCCAGGGGATATAACCCGCTGAGGGCCTACAAGCAGTCGAAACTGGCCAATGTCCTCTTTACCTGTCAGTTGAACCGGCTTTTAGGGCCCGAATCTCCGCTAAGAGCCTTTGCCGCCGACCCCGGTCTGGTGCGGACGGAGATCGGCTACAAGAACACAACCGGAATCGCACGGCTGATATGGTCTTTGCGGAGACTAGCTGCCGTTCCTCCCTCCAAGGGGGCCGCCACCAGCGTGTTTCTCGCAACGGCGCCCCGTGACTCTCTCGGAAACGGATGCTACTGGAGGAACTGCAGACCTGCCGCACCAAGCCTCTCTGCCCGCGACGGCAGGGCGGCGGAACGGCTCTGGCGTATGACCGAAGAGATGTGCGAAGTATCCTATGATTTCTCTTGTACCGAAGGATGACTGGGCCGCCGGTTTTTCTGCCGGAATCCGTACAGCGTCATTCTCAACTTGTGCAGTACCGGAGGGCATGGTAGATTTATACATATACGGGGAGGAGAAGAAAATGCAGTCCGACACCTTCAGTGACCACGACCAGATGTCCCGCTACATCATACGCGAGGTCGACCCGGATTCAGAACTGGACATCCTTCGGAACCTCTTTCGGGAATACGTGGAGGAGCTCGGGGATGACCTGGATTTTCAGGGCTTTCAGGAGGAACTCAAAAATCTGCCGGGACAATACAGTCCCCCCCGGGGAAGTCTATACCTTGCCCTGGTGGAGGGTTCTCCCGCCGGCTGCATTGCCCTCAGAAACATCGACGGAACAACCTGCGAGATGAAACGCCTGTTCGTCCGTCCGGAATACCGGAGCATGAAGATAGGCCGCGCCCTCGTTGAGACCCTCCTCGCCGATGCCCGTTCGCGCGGTTACCGGACCATGAAACTCGACACTCTCGAGCGGCTTGAGGCGGCCTATCAGCTCTACCGCAGCCTCGGCTTTCGGGAAACGGCACCCTATACCTACAATCCCCTTCCGGGGGCCGTTTTCATGGAGACAGATCTGCAAGCCTGATCGATGCAGTAAAAAGGAGGAGAACAGAGAATGTTGAGAAACAAACACCCGGATTTTCTGGTTCAGGGAATTACAGCCCGGCTTTCCGAGGATGCCCCCCGGATCACCGAGAAGGATATCGAAGCGGATATCACCTCCGTCCGCCAGGCCCTTGCCTCCAGCTACGGCCAGCTTGAACGGAAGGAGCTCAAAAAAATCGAAATGCTCGAGCCCTTCGTGCGATATTTCAAAGCTTTCAAGAAGACCTACCACCTCTTTCTGCAGCTCGAATCCTTCGTCCACAAGGAAAGACCCCTGCCCTTTATCACCCCCCTCGTGAGCGCCTATTTTCTGGCGGAACTGGAAACGGGGGTTCTCGCCTCCGCCCACGACCTGGACAGGATCGTTCCGGAACTCGAACTCAGAAAATCTGAGGGGGGAGAAATCCTTACCCTCCTGAACGGCGAAGAACGGACGGCCCCGGCCGGCGACGCCCTGCTGATGGACGCCGAGGGGCTTCTGACCTGCGTTATACAGGGCCAGGATTCCCGGACGATTCTGAATCCCGGTTCACGGAACGCCGCCTATTTCGTTTACGGTCCTCCGGGAGTTTCGGACAGGGACCTCTCTAAGGCCCTCGATCTGCTGTCCGGACATCTGAAAAACTGGTACGGCCCTGAAATTGTTGTCGAGAGAATCCGAAATGCCGAGGGGAATTAAATTTCCCCGCACCCGTCTTGCAACCGTTGATCTCGGAAAGATAGCATCCCGCAGACACCACATGGCAGGTCTGCTGGAGCTGGATGTAACCGATGTCCGGAACCAGATCCGGCAGCATCGTCGTTCAACCGGTGAAAGTCTCAGCTTTCAAGCCTGGATAGTAAAAGCCGTCAGCCGGACTCTGGAGGATTTCCCCGAAGCCCACGCTTTTCGCGGTCCCGGACGCAGCATTACAGTGTTTGAGCACATCGATATTACCGTTATGGTCGAACGCCGCATCCGGGGCAGTCTGGTCCCCCTGGCCTGGGTGCTCCGGAATACGGAGAAAAAGACCGCCGGAGAGATCAGCCGTGAACTTGAAGAGATACGTTCGGCGGAGGAGAAGGATTCGGATGTGGTCCTGGGGCGAAACAGCGGATTTTTGGAATCTCTCTATTTTTCCCTTCCCGGATCCCTTCGAAGACTGTGCTGGAAAGTATTGCTTCTCTTTCCCCGGGCAGCTCAAAGTCGGATGGGATCGGCCATCATCACCAACGTGGGGGCTATGGGTCAGGTCAGAGGCTGGTTCATCCCGAAAACCATCCATACCTTCTGCGTCGGAGTCGGTTCTATTGTCAAAAAACCGCTTTTTGTAAATGGGCTGGTACTGCCCCGGGATGTCCTGCACATGACGGTGCTGATTGATCATGATGTGATTGACGGAGCTCCGATGGCCAGGTGTATCCGGAGTTTGTCCCGGAATATCGAGTCGCCGGTCCGATTCTCAACCGACCGAAGCGGTACTGATTCCGATTGAATCCCGGTATACCTGGAGGACTTCCGGGAAGGGCTCCAGCACCCGTTCGAGGACCCCCCGGGCTGCTGAAATCGCCGTGCCGTAGTTGGTGATCGGAACCCCCGCCTCTCCGGCCTGTTCGATCCTGCTCAGCATGGCCCTCCGGTTGAGCATGCAGCCTCCGCAGTGGATGATCAGTTTGTACTGTTCCAGGTCCTGCGGATAATCCCGTCCGGCGGCCACATTCCACCGGAGGCTTGTTCCGGTATGCTCTTCGATCCACCGGGGGATTTTGACCCGGCCGATATCATCCTCCATGGGATGATGGCTGCAGGCCTCGGAGATCAGGACCTTATCTCCGGAGCTGAGGCTTGAAATCGCGGCGGCCCCCCGGGCCAGTTCCGCCAGGTCCCCCTTGAATCTGGCAAAGAGGATCGAAAAGGTCGTACAGGCGACATCCGGCGGGGTATCCCTGACCATCTGGTCCACTACCTGGCTGTCACAGATCACCAGATCCGGACGGTTTTTCAACCGGTTCAGCAGATCCGGATACTCCTTCTCCTTGACCACCGTCCCGGCTGCGCCGGCGTCCAGGAGGGCCCTGAGAGTTTGGACCTGCGGCAGGATCAGACGACCCTTCGGAGCTTCGATATCGATCGGCACGATCAGGACCGCGTGATCTCCCGGACTGACAAGGTCCTCGGCCAGAGGAGGCGGCTGCAGATAGTCCTTCGGAGCTTCATCGATGAGGATCTTTTTGATCGCAGCGATAGTTGCCTCCCGCCGGACTTCATCCAGGGTAGAGCAGCAGACGACGTGGGGGGTGTGAGCCCGCATTTTTTCGAGGAAAACGGAGTCCGGATTGTGCAGGTCCGTTTTATTCACCACGATCACCAGGGGGATCTCCCGCTCTCCAGCCTGCCCGGCGAGAAGCTCCTCATGCTCTTCCCAGCAGCCTGCTTCGGTGACCAGAAACATGATATCCGTCCGGTCCAGAACCCTCCGGCTCTTTTCCATCCTCGCCTGACCGAGTTCCGATGAATCGTTGGTCCCGGCTGTATCCAGGAAAACCACCGGTCCGAGGGGAAGCAGTTCGGCGGTTTTTTCCACCACGTCCGTCGTCGTTCCCGGTACCGGAGAGGTGATGGAAACCGACTGGCCGGTCAGATAGTTCACGAAACTTGACTTACCGGTGTTCGTCTGTCCGGTAACTGCAATGTGCAGACGAAGGGATTTCGGGGTTTTAATCATCCTGCTGCTCCTTTTGAATTCTGTGATGCTTTTTCAGTGAATCTCCCCGGGAGAAATCCAGATACTTTCCCGCCTTCCCGGCTGCGGTTTCGATGAGACATATTTGATCGGTATTCCTGTTTTCCCCCTCCGGGTCCTGAGGATAGATATCATACAGTTCCGCGCACCATGAGGGCGTACAATTCGGCATGATTACATTGGCCCCCCAGTGCAGGCCCTGGGAACGAAGGTCATCCCGGCCGGCACAGAGGGCGGTGGTCGCCGGCATGTGGGCGTTTCCGCAGACAACTCTGGTCAGGGCCAGTACCCGGCAGGCGAAATCCACGGACCCCCGGGGGTATTTTCCCAGGGGGGTTCCCGGATGGGGGATAAAAGGACCTACGCTGATCATGTCGAAGTCTTTTTTGTAGAGAAAGAGAATATCTTCGGCGATTGAGTCGATTGATTGGAACGGAAGTCCGGTGATGATTCCCGACCCGTTCTGATACCCCAGTTCGAACAGCTGATCCAGACAGCGGAGACGGTTCTCGAAGGACATACCCGGATGCAGCCGTTCGTAGAGGCCCCGGTCGGTGGTCTCGATCTTGAGGAGAAAGCGGTCTGCTCCGGCGGACCGCCACATTTTATAATACTCGTACGGCCACTCGCCCACAGAGAGGGTCACCGCGATATCGAAGCGCTCTTTGATCTCTGAGATTACCCGGGCCAGCCAGGCAGGAGACAGTTCTGGATCTTCTCCCGACTGCAGGACTACGGTCCTGATACCCCGGCGATACAGAAAATCCGCAGCTTCAATGATTCGCTCATGTTTGAGCCGGTATCGGAGCAGTCCGCTGTTGGCGTTTCTCAGGCCGCAGTAGCAGCAGGTATTCCTGCAGTAATTTGAAAATTCGATAATCCCGCGTACCAGAACACCCCGGCCGCACTCCGCCGTACAGACTTCATCAGCCTTCAAACGAAGCCCCTCATCCCCGGGACCTGTTTCAAGACAGGACCTCAGGACCTCCCGGTCCGGAGTAACTGTTGTCTTCACTGCATCAAACACATCGATCCCTCTCTCCATCGAGTATCCAAAGGAACATGCATATTTGATCTCTGTCGGGCAGCCGGGACCGCTCAGGTTTTGGCCGGGTCGCTTTGATAGGAAGTGAGCACGGATTTTACTTTTATTCCCTTCATCCTTCCAATCTTTCCGGTCATAGCGCCGATCTCATCGGTGGTTCCTTCCACGATAACCGAGATCAGACTGATCTTTCGGTCATGCAGGGGGACTCCCTGGCGTCCGATGATGATTTCGCAGTAATCGGTAAAAATTCTGTTCAGAGCGGGAATATGCGACCGGTCATTCACCAGAATGATGACCGATCCAATCCTCTTTTCCATCAGTACCTACCTCTGGATCAGATATCGTCCAAATTGATGCCAACAGTGTACCGTTTGTGACCCCTGCCGTCAACGGAAGGAAGCGATGCCGGTCCCCCTTTTTTCAGAAACAACTTCCGTGATATTCTGAAAGCATGGAAGATGAATTTGTATATTCCACCGAAGAAGGGGATCTGAGGAAAAAGAGTAAGGGCGGGAAAAAGGGAAGCCGCAAGGAAAACCGGGCTTCCTCCAATCCTCCAGGTATGAAGAAAGACGGAACAGCCCGGGTCCAGAGGGAAAGCAAGGGCAGAGGCGGCAAGACGGTGTCCGTTGTCTACGGTCTGCCTGTCTCCGGAGACGAGCTCCGGGAATGGAGCACCCGCCTGAAACAGCAGTGCGGCTGCGGGGGCAGCGTAAAGGACGGAACTATCGTTATACAGGGAGACAAGGTGGATCGGATCGTTTCCATCCTCAAGGATGCAGGGTTCCCGGCCAAGCGCGCCGGCGGCTGACCGGCAGGTATCCCAAGCGGCGACAGCTTACGTACGATCCCGGGATTCGATCTTCCGGCAATCTTCCTGCCGCAGTATAAAGGAGCAGCCCCTCCCGGCCGGACAGGGGCACCGGTGAAAGCCCGTATTTGCCCCGGGCCTGATTTTTCACTATTCTGTGTATATAAATCGATGCGGGAGCTTGCCTCTTATGAAGAAAAAAACCGGACGGAATCTCGAAGAATGGACCGCCTTTCTGGACCAGCAGGGATTTCGTGAGACCCCTCACAGAGAAATAGCCGCCTTTCTCAGGGAACATGCCGGGCTCAGCCCATGGTGGTCCCAGCAGGTTACCGTCGAGTACGAGAAAGCCACCGGACGGAGGATCACGGGGCAAACGGAGAAAACCGGATTTCAGCTCGGAGTGTCCCGGACATTGAATACCCCGGCCCGGATACTGTGGGACTGGCTGGTATCAGAGTCCGGCGTTACATGGTTCGCCGGCGCTTTGTCAGAGGATTTTTTCACGCAGGAAGGCGTTTTGACCAGCTCCGGAGGAATCATGTCCGAACTGAAGGTCTTCAAGAAAGACTCCCACCTTCGATTGAGGTGGAAGCTTCCGGAATGGAGGGGTTTTTCAACCCTCCAGATCAGAATTACCCCGAAAGGCGAAGACCGGACCACCCTGAGCATTCATCAGGAAAAACTTTCCAGCCAGATGGTGAGAACTGAAATGCTCGCCTACTGGAAACAGAAAATAGATAATCTGCCCCGATAAAGAGGAGGAGGCCGATGAATCAGGAAAAACAGGACGAATTATATATTCTGTGGACCAACGGGGACCCGATTACGGCAAGGGAGATGGTACTGCTGTATGCGATGAACGCCATGAAGCGGGGCTGGTGGAAAAAAGTAACGGTCATCATATGGGGTGCCCCGGCGCGTTTAATTGCAGAAGATCCCGGTATACAGGAAGAGATAAAAACCAGCAGGTTGACGGGTGTACAGTATTCGGCGTGTAAAAAATGTTCCGATGACCTCGGCGTCACCGAAATCCTGACCAGCCTCGGAATAGAAGCCAGATACTGGGGTGAACCTCTCACCGGACTTCTCAAAAGCGGCGCCAGACTCCTGACGGTATAAAGGAGGATTTGAATGAATAAACCTGAGCACCGGCTCCTTATCGACCAGCTTTGCCAGCGCCGATCTGTCCGCAGCTTTCTTCCGGACCCGATTCCCGATGAGACGAAGAACATGATCCTCCAGGCGATGCGCCGGGCCCCTACCGCCGGCAACCAGACCCTCTATTCGGTCATCCAGGTAGCTGACCAGACGAAAAAGCAGGAGCTTGCCGAATCCTGTGATCACCAGCCCTTTATCGCTGAGGCTCCCTGGGTCCTCGTGTTTCTTGCCGACGTTCAGAGAATGAACGATTTTTTCGAAGCCTCCGGTACAGCCGATCTGGTCGCCCGGGGTATCGCCCGGCCCGCCTCCCCCGCCGAAGGAGACCTTCTTCTGGCCTGCTGTGACGCTCTGATAGCTGCTCAAACGGCGGTCATCGCCGCCGAATCCCTCGGAATCGGCACCTGCTACATCGGCGACATTCTGGAAAACTATGAACACGTACGGGACCTCCTGTCCCTTCCCCGATACACCCTTCCGATCACCCTGATCACCTTCGGGTATCCCACCGAACAGCAGAAAAAACGGCCGATGACCGGACGCATGCCTCTTGATAAGTTCGTCTTCACCGACGAGTACCGGCGGATCGATCCCTCCGAACTTCCGGATCTGTATGCTTACAACGAAGTCCGCGTGCAGAGGGAAGCTGGAAATCCCCGGTATCTGCCGGGAGCTGAAAACCTCGGTCAGCATACCTACCTGCGCAAGTTCAGCTCCGACTTCATGCGGGAGATGCGCAGATCGGTGAAAAAGATGCTGGAATACTGGAAATAGCAGGTACCAGGGCCAGGCGCATCCGCAGGATCCGGGGCCCTGCCAACCGGAGAAAAGCCTCTGGTCTGAACCGCCCTTTTCAACTATAGTAGAAACTGAAGGAGTAAAAGTATGATGAATGCAACCATTCTCTGGGATATAGAGAATGTAACACCCAAAAGCGATGACAGATTTATCTCTAACCTCTTCGATTTTCTCGAAGAGGAAAACAGGATTACTTCATCCATCTGTTTCGGTGACTGGACCCGTCCGCACCTGAAGAAACTTCCCGGCAGATTGTCGGACTTTAATTTTCAACTGATTTATATTCCGAAATCGAGGAAAAACAGCGCCGATATTTCCCTCATTACCACGGCAACGGAGATGATTTTTCTCTATCCCCATCTCCAGCGTTTTATCCTCATAACCGGAGACGCTGATTTCAGACCCCTGCTGACCACCCTTAAGAAACACGGCAAGGATGTCTGGATCATCTGCGACGCATCGAATGCCTCCGAGGACCTGCTGGTGCAGGCGGATAAATATTTCGACTACCGGACTATTATGACCAAGGACTATGAAGACGAGCAGGAAGAGGAAACCGGAGAAACCATTTCCAAGGAAGCCGCCTTCACCCTCTTCGCCGAAGCAGTCAGCCTCATGATCAAACAGAAAAAGAAACCCACTCCCGGTTCGGTGAAAATTAAAATGAAACTGCTGAACGAGGATTTCGATGAATCAAAGATGGGCTACAAGAGCTGGAAAGCCTTTCTGGCCGAAGCGATGTCTCATACCAAGGTCGAATTCGACCCTGAAACATCCAACATACTGACCATCACCGAAGGGAACCACAGGACTTCTCCTCCTCAGATTCCTGAAATCTTCCGTTATCTCCTGCAGAGTCTTCCGAGCCAGAGCTGGACTCCTTTTACCAAGTCAAGCCAGCAGTTGAAGGAAAGAAACATTTCCACAAAGAAGTACGGATATAACCGTTTCAAAAAACTGGTCTTCGACGCGGAGAAGCGGGGACTTGTGGAAACAAAAAATGAGGGACTTCACTGGTTTCTCAGAAAAAAATAATTGCATTCTGGAATAAAATGTCATACTATCGTTTCGAAGACGAGTTATTCTTAAACTCATTCTTCCTATTTCAATTTTCTAGGAGTTTAATGTATGAACATTTATGTCGGAAATCTTTCCTATTCCGTCACTGATGAGGATCTGAAGGGCTTATTCGAAGAATACGGTGCTGTTGAATCAGCTCGTGTAATTTTCGACCGGACGACCAATCGCTCGAAGGGATTCGGTTTTGTGGATATGCTGGATGATGCTGAGGCAAACGCGGCTATTTCCGCATTGAACGGCACGGAGTTCGCTGGAAGGTCAATGAAGGTGAATCAGGCAAGAGATAGACGATAGTACACATACACCAAAAATTGAATTTTTCAATAGAACATGAATGCAGGGCTGTCTGATACTCAGGCAGCCTTTTTTCATATCCGGGACCGACAGCAGGCATCGACCCTCCCGGACGCTTGACTCGACGGCTCCTGATTACTACCGTAGAGAAATGGAATCCCCCGAAGAAAGGCTTTTGAAGCTCCTCCGAAACCTTCCGGCCGCGGAAGCCCAAAACCGCCTGATGCGCATCAGCGACCGGGAGCTGGCCATCTGCATGCTTTATATGGATCCGCCGAACCGGGGCAGACTCCTCGGTCTCCTCGGATCGGCAAAAAGGCAGCGGGTTTCTCAGGAGACCGGCTACGTCTCTCATCTCAGGCTTCGTTATCCTCAATATCGTCAGGTCATCGAGAAGGTGATCGGAGTGCTGAGCGGTTATGAGCGGGGAAGCATCCGCAGTTATATCCGGCCGGTGAGGGGCCCGTTCAAGGATCGCTCCTGAAACAACGACACTATATACGGGGTTTTACCAGAGAACGGCCGGTATAATCATCCCGGTGGAGTAATACCGGCTGGTTTCTGAAATATTCATCCACCGCTTTTCTGGCACCCGTGAAGTGCCCGTAATCATCGATCAGAAGGACCCCGCCCGGTTGGAGCCGGGGATACAGGACATTCAATTCGTGGGCCGTAGACTCGTACCAGTCGGTATCCAGGCGCAGAAGGGCGAGTTTTTCGGGAGCATATTCGGGAATCGTTTCGGCTACATCCCCTTCAACGGCGGTGTAGAACTCTTCAGGATAGGAGATGGATGCCATGTGATCCAGGACCTCCCGACGGGGCACTGCCCACCACCCGAAGTTATTCTTCTCACCCTTCAGGTCCTCCTCCCATTTCTCCCGCACCGGCCTGTCATTCCAGGCAATGCGGTCGTTCTTTCCGGGGGGTGTCATACCGCTGTAGGTATCGAAGAGGTGGATCTTTCTCGGATCATCCGGCGAGGTTTCGAGTATCGTGAGGGCCATGAGCATGGCCGCGCCGCCTTTCCAGACCCCGCATTCGGCGAAGTCACCCGGTATCCCGGCCCTCAGGAGGTAGCGCACTGCCGAGTAGAGGGCGTAGCCCCTTTCGATACTGATCATGGTAAAAGGTTTCACCTGGTCCCACAGTCTGAGAAAGGCAGGGGCCATGTCACAGTATGACTGCTGAGGATGAACGACCCGGTAGCCCGAATTTTCAAGCAGAGCGACCGCCGCCCTGACATCCTCCCGCTGCTGTCCCGTACCGCTCATACTCCGGATCCTTCGGGAGACTGCTCCGCCGCTGATCCGGCGGCACCTATCATCGTCAGGAATTCATCTTCGGTGATTATTTCCGCTCCTGCCGAACGGGCTTTGTCCAGTTTGCTTCCCGGCGAACTTCCCACAAGGAGATGGGTAGTGCTTCCGCTCACCTGGCTGACGGTTTTCCCGCCCAGAGATTTTATGATATCGGCGGCTTTCGACCTCGGTTTGAACTGCTCGAAGCTCCCGGTTACACACCAGGTCTGTCCCTCGAAGATCTGCTGCCCCTTCTCCCTCTCATCCGGCATCCCGGCGGACAGATTCAGGCTGACTTCTCGCAAACCTTCAATCCGTTCCCGTATCTCCGGCCGGGAAAACTCTTCGATGATCGTCGCCGCGGTCTTCTCTCCTATTCCCTTGATGGATGTCAGCTCCTCCGGATCACCCCTCTCAGCCAGGGCAAAAAGGGAATCGATATCCCTGTATCCGGCTTCGATAAGGAGCTCCGAAACATTTCTTCCCACCTCGGGGATCCCGAGGGATACCAGAACGGTCAGAAAGGGCTGGGATTTGCTTTTTTCCAGCCCCTCCTGTATCAGCAAGATTTTTTTCTCGCCGAAACCCGGCAGATCCAGGAGCCTTGAATAATCAAACCGGTAGAGATCGGCAATATCCTTTATATATCCCTTCTGTATCAGAACCTCGACTGTTTCGGGGCCCAGGTTGTCTATGTCCATCTGGCCCCGTCCGACGAAGAAGAAAATCCGTCCCCGGACCTGGTCCGGGCATTCAAGGTTCCGACAGAAATGATGGGCTCCGTGGATTTGAAGATCTGTACCGCAGGAGGGACAGACGGCCGGCATCTTCCACACCGGATAGCCCTCCTCGTTTTTCTGCACCACCTTCTCCACCGCAGGTATCACATCCCCCCGCCGGGAAACCGTTACCTGGTCGGCGACGGACAACTCGAGCATATCGATGTAATCCTGGTTGTGAAGAGTCACGTTGCTGATGGTAGACCCGCCTATCTGTACCGGTTCGACCCGGGCTACCGGCGTTATTCTGCCGGTCCGCCCTACCTGTACATCGATAGCTCGTATACTGGTGGTTCCGAGGGGTGATTCGAATTTGTAGGCGATGGCCCAGCGGGGGTGATGGCCTGTATACCCGAGATCGTCCCTTACATCCAGCTCATTGACCTTCACCACCAATCCGTCAATCTCATAGGAGAGGGAGTCCCGCTGGCCGGTGCATTTTTGTATGTAATCGGGCAGACTTTCGAAGGGACCGTAGGTCCATTCAGGTTTTCTGCCGTGCACATCCTGTTCGGAAAGCAGGTTCGAAAATACCCCGATCCTGCTGCTGACCCTGAAGCCGAGGTCGGAAAGCTCCTGGAGTACCTCCAGATGGCTCATATCCCGCTGAGGAAAGAATCCTTCGTAGACAAAGATATTCAGCGGAACCTTCGCGACATCGCTGCTTTTTATCCGTCTGAGGGTACCCGCGGCCAGATTACGGGGATTGGCATAGGGTGTTTCCATCGAACGGTTCAGCTCGGCGAAACGGTCCCTGGGCAGATAAATTTCGCCGCGGACCGCCGCGTCGATGCTTCTTTTCAGCCTGAGCGGCACCGATCCGATGGTCTTCACGTTCCCGGTAATATCATTGCCCGCATATCCGTTGCCCCGGGTTACCGCCCTGACCAGAACTCCCTGCTCATAGTAGAGAACGATGGATACACCGTCGATTTTCTCCTCCACTACAAAGGAGAGGGGCTTTCCCGCTTTTTCGGTGGTTCGCCGGATCCACGCATCCACTTCGCCTGTCTGATACGCTTTATCGAGGCTCAGGACCGGGATGGTGTGCTGGACCTCCGGGAAGGTCCCGGTCAGATCCGATCCTACCCTGCTGGTGGGAGAATCAGGCTGTTTCAACTCCGGGTGAAGAGCTTCGAGCTCGGACAGCCGGTCGAACAGCCGGTCATATTCCGCATCGTCCACCGACGGACGATTGTCTATATAGTATTCACGCTGGTATGTACGCAAAAGCGCCGCGAGTTTTTCAATCTCACGGCGCGCGGATTCATAATCAGAAGACTGGGTCATGGATTCAGTTTCCCCTCCGTACAAATGCATCGGGATACCCCCGGGAGCTGAGCGTATAGAGCAGGGTATCACTTTCATCTTCATTGAGCGGTCCGATCATCAGTTTATATGGTGCCGCTCCCCCGGTGTCTGAATATATCATGACCGGGTATCTGCTGGAAAGCACCGCTGCATTGTTCTTCGCGGATTCGAGCTTACTGTAGGCCCCGATCTGCAGGTAGTAGCTTCTTTTCTGCAAATTCGAGGCTACCGAAACCGGGCCTCCGATGACCGATGTGCCCATCGTTTCCGCCGGCTTCCGCTCTTCTTCTTTCGGCTTCGTCAAGGCAGTTTCCGCCGGACCCACCGTCGGCGGTCCCTCCGGAGGCCTTTCCTCCGCCGGGACGAGAACGAGTTCCGCTTCCTCCGGAATCTCCGCGGGCATCTCCGGATCATGCACAGCCGCCACATCTTCCTCCTCCTGAGGCTCTTCAGCAGGACTTCCGAGGTCCGCCACGGCTTCTCCCCTGTCCGGAAGCCCGGGACTGTGCTGCGCCGTCATCGCGCCGGAATCGGCAGCATCCGCCGGCTCGATGGAATCCATCGAAACCCTCGGCCCATCGCCGGCTGTCCTGCCTTCCGGTTTTTCCGGCGGCAGCGGAGAGTAACTGTAATCTTT
>Ga0272441_10004865_pt1 | contig 23835 bp, 25 predicted proteins | sample SSMProp6N_FD_193582 | JGI IMG/M metagenome (GOLD analysis project Ga0272441, IMG submission 193582) | Marine sediment archaeal communities from Little Sippewissett salt marsh, Falmouth, MA, United States - SSM-Prop-6N | ecosystem: Environmental > Aquatic > Marine > Wetlands > Sediment ...
TCCCGTCGAGGAAGCCGAGATCGGACCGTTGCCCGGTGGCGAGAAGGACCGCGGTCGCCTCGATCGAGAACTCGCTTCCCTCGATCGCCTCCGGACGCCGCCGCTCGTCCTCCCCCGGTTCGCCGAGCCGGTTGCGGACGCAGACGACGGAGCAGACTCGTCCATCGGCGACTTGCACGCGGACGGGCGAGACCAGCTCGACGAGGTCGTTCCCTTCCGCGAGCAGGTCCTCGATCTCCTCCGTCTCGGCGGGCATCTCGGCCCGCGTCCGGCGGTAGAGAACCGTCGTTGGCCGTCCCGTCAGTCGCTGAGCAGTTCGGGCGGCGTCCATCGCGGTGTTGCCCCCGCCGACCACAACGACGTGGTCGCCGAGTTCCGGCGGCTGCCGGTCGGCCGCACGGAGAAGGAAGTCGATCGCGCCCGACACGCCCTCGGCGTCGGCTTCCTCGATCGAAAGACGCGCGTCCTTCGCGTAGCCGCAGGCCACGTAGACGGCGTCGTATCCGCGATCGAGGAGTTCCTCGGGTGGCGACTCGATCGGAGTACCGAGCTCGATTGTCGCTCCGAGATCGGTGATCCGTTTGATGTCCGCGTCCACGATCTCCCGCGGCAGCCTGAACGTCGGCGCGAGAGCGAGCATGCCGCCGGCGCGGTCGCGCGCCTCGTAGATCGTGACCTCGATCCCAGAGAGCGAGAGGAAGTAGGCGGCGGCGAGTCCTGACGGCCCGGAGCCGATGACGGCGACGCGGTGTCCCGTCCTCTCGGATGCGCGAAGCTCGACGGTCCCGTGTTCTGCGGCGAACCGCTTCAACTTGCGGATGGCCACCGGCTGGTCGTAGTCCCTCCGCGTGCAACGTGTCTGGCAGAGGTTGGTGCAGACGTGCCCGGTGACGCCGGGCAGCGGATTGCGGCTGAGGATGATCTCGAGTGCACGATCTGGATCCTCCTCGGCGATCGCGCGGACGTAGTCGGGCACGTCCTGGCAGACGGCGCACTGCGCGATGCACGGGGCTTCCACGCAGTCGAACGGCGTGAGCGGCGTCTCCGTCTTCGGCAGGTCGGACGATGCGAAGGCCTTCCGATACCTGGGGTCTGCGGGCGCCTCGGTCGCGAGCCGGTGGAGCGCCTCGCGTCGCCCGGCGGCGAGATCATCGAGGCTCTTCGATGCGGTCCGTTCCATCGCGGCGTCGATCTCGCCGAGGTACTGGCCGAGGCGTCCGTAGCCGCCCGGCTTGAGAAGGTCGGAGGCGACCGTGACCGGAAAAGCGCCGGCCGCAAGGAGGTCGGCGACGTTCAGCGCGTCGGCGCCGGCCGAGTACGAGACGCGCAGATCGCCCTCGAACGCGTCGGTCAGACGGTCGAACAGGGTGACGGTGACCGGGAAGAGGGCTCGGCCGGACATGTACATCTCGTCTCCCGGAAGGACGCCCCGATGGTTCGCTATCGCCAGCGTGTTGGAGAGCTTGACGGCGAAGGCGAGGTCGCGCTCTGCGGCGGACGCCTTGAGTGCGGAGATCAGCGAGAGGGCGCGCGCGTACTGCAGATCGTGCTCGAAGACGGCGTCGGGGATGTCGATCTTCGTGTACCCGAGGCGATCGTGGAGGATCGACAGCACAGTCTCCTTCCCGAGGAGGGTCGGATTGAGCTTCACCGTCGTGTGGAGACCGCGCTCCTCCAGGAGGTAGCGGGCGATCTTCTCGATTTCGTCCGGCGGACAGCCGTGCATCGTCGAGAGCGTCACGCTCGTCGTGATCCGCTCGGGGATCGCGAGGTCGGCGAAGCGGGAGTCTCGGCCGAGGGCCTGACGGATCGGGCCGAGCGCCTCCGTAGCGTCTTCGAACGTTCGCATGAACTGCTGCATCGGCTCGGACAGGATCCCTTCCAGGTTGTATCCGACGCTCATGTTGAACATCGTGCCGAACGGCACACGCCGGTCGAGTCCGAGCAGACGCCGCAGGACGTGAACGAGCGCCCACGCCTTGACGTACTCGTTCGCCGACTCCGTGAGCTTCAGCTCCTGGGACCACTCGACGTTGTACCCCTCGTCCGCTGCGTCGATGCACGGACGCGGGATGTCGAGTTCGTCCATGATCTGGACGGTCTTGAGCTCGATGAACCGGCCGCCGCAGAGCCAGGCGGCGAGGATGTTCTGCGCGAGTTGCGTGTGCGGGCCGGCCGCCGGGCCGATCGGCGTCGTCAGGCGGCTTCCGTAGAGATCCGTGGCGAACGCCGGCTCGCTCTCGGGGAGGAAGAACAGGGACTCCGGGATGCCGAAGATCGACTTCGTCTCGGCGTACTCGGTGAGGATCCACTCGAGCAGGACATCGAAGGGCAGTGTGCGCATTAGGTCCGCCATGTCGTTCCTCCTAACCGATTCGACGCCAGAGCCCCGCCGCCTCCTCGCGCGCCTGCGCGTACTCCGCTTCCTCATCGAGATCGACGAAGGTGCCGTCGCGAAGGATCGGGCGGCCGGCGACCAACAGGTCGGAAACCCTCAGGCTGTGCACCGCCGTCCCGAAGAGCAGGTGGCCGAGGAGGTTCTCTCCGGAAAGGGGCGTCGGCGGGACGTAATCGAGCAGAGCGATGTCCGCCGGTCCGCCCGTCTCGATCCGGCCGAGCCGGAGACCGAGCAGCCGCTCCCCGATCGCGGGATTCCCCGTGAACAGGAGGGCGCTGAGTTGATCGAAGCCGCCGACGAGGGCGTCGTGTCTCGAGTGCTTCTGGACGATGCCGGCCGTGAACAGCTCGGCGAGCATGTTGCAGCCGAGGCCGTCGGTTCCGAGGCCGACGAGCGCGCCTCGCTCGAGGTAGCCGTCGAGGTCGAACAGCCCGACGGCGTTGTTCATGTTCGACCGCGGATTGTGGACGACGATTGCGTCGCGCTCGCGAACGAGATCCTTCTCCGACTCCTCGAGGTGAAGACAGTGCGCCAAGACGGAGCGCGGGCGAAGGAGGCCGAACCGATCGAGCCGCTCGACGACGCGCACGCCGAACTCCCGTTCGCTCCACTCCTGATCCTCCGGTCCCTCGGCGACGTGGATGTGGGCACCGGCGCCGTCCGGAAGCGTCTTTGCGACGCGTTCGAGCGATTCGTCCGAAAGGGTGAACGCCGCGTGGAGCCCGAACTGAGCCGCCGCGAGCGGGGCGCCGGCTCCGGCGCATTCGGCGAGGAAGCGAACGTTCTCCTCGATCCCGAGATCGCGCGCCTCCGGGCCGTCGCGATCGGAAAGCTCGTAGCAGAAGACGCCGCGCAGGCCGACGCGGCGGCAGACGGCGTCGTGCATCAGGTCGAGAGAGCCGGGAATCGCGTTCGGGCTCGCGTGGTGATCGACGATCGTGGTGACGCCGCAGCGGGCCGCCTCCATCGCGCCGACAACCGCGCTCGCTCGGATCGACGGAGGGTCGAGTGCCTTGTCGAGGCGCCACCAGAGTTGCTCGAGGATCTCGCCGAACGATGTGGGTGCGTACCCGGAGACGGCCATCCCGCGGGCGAGGCTGCTGTAGAAGTGCGTGTGTGCGTTGATGAGCCCGGGGATTGCGAGCTTCCCGCCGCCGTCGATGCGATCGTCGACGGCGGAGACGTCGCCGCGCTGCGATGCGCTCAGGATTCGGGACACTCGATCCCCTTCGATCACGATCGCTGCATTCTCGAGGACGGCGGAGCCCCCATCCCAAACGGTGATCGGCTCGATGATCCGCTTCATCGTTGCGCTCCTTCCGAAAGGCCGGCCTCTTCCGCGGCCGGCGAGTTCGAGGATAGCTTCTGTCGGACTGTCAGACAACTTCTCAGGCACGTGTGGGTGGGCGGATCCGTTGCGGCAGGGACGGGTCTCCGATTGGACAGGTCCCGCGATCCTGGCATAATCGCTGACAGAAAGGAGGGGACGTGGCGCTTCATTCTGTGGAGACTGTGCTCCGGCCGTCGACCCTCGAAGAGGCGTGGGAAGAAAAGGCGAAGCGGGGGGAGTCGGCTCGTTTCCTTGCGGGGGGGATCGACGTCGTCCTCTACACGCCCCCAACGGTGACGACGCTGATCGATCTCGGTGGATTGGATCTTGGATTCGTGCGGGCGGATGAGGGCGCGCTCGAGATCGGGGCGACGGCGTCGATGACGCAGATCATCGAGGCCCCTGCGGTCGGTGGCTACCTAGGCGGCTTCCTCGGAACGGCCCTACGCTACGTGGCGTCACCGCTGCAGCGCAACGCCGCGACGCTCGGAGGAACGATCGCGATGGCGCATCCCTGGTCGGACGTCATCCCCGCGCTGCTCGTTCTGGATGCGGAGGTGATCCTCTTCGACGGCGGCGAACGCACCGTCTCCTTGGAAGCCTTCCTCGGGGAGCGAGGGACCGGGCGAGAAAGCCACCCGCTCATCTGTGGGATCCGGCTTCCGGCAGCGACGGAAGGCGCCGGGGGAGCATATAGGAGCTTGACGAGGACGGCATTCGACGTATCGCTTCTGAACGCTGCGTGCGTTGGGTCCATCGATGACGGCTCTTGGCAGGACGTTCGTCTTGCGATCGGAGGAACGCCCGCGTTGGCAAGGCGGGTTCGCGGCGTCGAAGAGACGATTGCAGGAGCGGACGTCAGTGAAGAGGCGATTGCCGAGGCGGCGGACGCGGCGGCGGCCGCAATCGATGCGCGCGACGATCTACGCGCAAGCGCCGAGTACCGTCGCGAACTCGCGGCCGTCTTGGTCCGTCGCTGCCTTTCGGAAGTGGCAGGTACGTCCGAGGGGAGGGCGGCATGAGGGTTTCGCTGACCATCAACGGTGCGACGCGAGACGTCGAGGCCGGTGCCGGCGATACGCTGCTCGAGGTCCTTCGACGCGAGGGCGTCATGGGGGTCAAGAAGGGCTGCGGCACGGGCGATTGCGGGGCGTGCGCCGTCCTGCTGAACGGTCGTGCGGTGAACTCGTGTCTCGTCTTGATCGCGAAGTGTGCCGGGGCCGAGATCCTCACTGTGGAGGGGTTGGCGCGGGACGGGGAGCTGCACCCGCTCCAAACCGCGTTCCTCGAGGAAGGAGCCGTCCAGTGCGGCTACTGCACACCCGGCATGATGATGAGCGCGATCGACCTTCTGACGAGGAACCCCGATCCGACGGAGGAAGAAATCCGGACGGCAATCTCGGGGAACCTCTGCCGCTGCACCGGATACGAGAAGCAGGTGCTCGCGATCCGGAAGGCCGCGGAACGGATGAGGGGCGAAGGCGATGAGTGAGACGAAGAGGCCCGCGTTCGCGGTCGTCGGAAAGAACGAGCGAAAGGTTGACGGCGTCGGGCTGGTGACCGGACATCCGAAGTTCGTCGACGATCTCAGCCTCCCGGAGACGCTTCACGTGCGAATCCTCGGGAGTCCGCACGCTCACGCGCGGATCGTCGGGGTCGACGTCTCCGAGGCGGAAGCGCTCGACGGCGTCGCCTGCGTCTTGACGCACGAGAACACGCCGGCGACGCGGCACACGACGGCGGGACAGGGGTTTCCGGAGCCGTCGCCGTACGACGCGCGCATGTTCGACACCACAGTTCGCTTCGTCGGAGATCGAGTGGCGGCCGTGGCAGCGGAGACGGCCGAGGTCGCCGAGGCGGCGTTGAAGCGGATCCGCGTGACCTACGAGGAACTCCAGCCGGTTCTGTCGATCGACGAGGCCCGCGCGGACGGCGCGCCCGTCGTCCACGACGAGGAGGATTCCACCGGGATCTACGATGCCTCGAAGAACATCGTTGCCGACGTCGACATCGACGTAGGCGACGTCGCCGCGGGCTTCGAGGAGTCGGACGTCGTCGTCGAGACGACCTGCGAGACGCGGTACGCGCAGCACACGCCGATCGAGACGCACATCGTTCTCGCGTACCTCGACTCCGACGAACGGCTCGTCTTGAGGACGAGCACGCAGGTGCCGTTCCACGTCCGGCGCATCGTCGCGTTTACCCTCGGAATCCCGATGCACCGGATCCGCGTGATCAAGCCGCGAATCGGCGGAGGCTTCGGGACGAAGCAGGAGGTCCTGCTGGAAGACATCGCCGGCTTGGTGACGCTTCGGACCGGGCGGCCGGCTCTTGTCCATCTCTCCCGAGCGGAGGAGTTCATCGCGGCTCGGACGCGACATCCGATGCGCGTTCGGGTGAAGCTCGGCGCGATGCAGGACGGACGGCTGCACGCGATCGAGATGGAAGCGCTGTCGAACACGGGGGCGTACGGCGCGCACGGGCTGACCGTTCTGGCGAACACGGGCTCGAAGACGCTGCCGCTGTACAACAAGGCGGCCAACGCCCACTTCTACGGTCAGGCGCTCTACACGAACATGCCGGTGCCCGGAGCGTACCGCGGATACGGTGCAACGCAGGGGTATTTCCCGCTCGAGACGGCGATGGACGAGTTGGCGGAGCGGCTGGCGATCGATCCGATCGGGCTGCGCCGAAAGAACCACATCCGCGTCGGCGAGACCTCGCCGATCTTCGCAAAGCTCGGTGAGGGACGGGAGGGCGTCTCCCAGACGGTCAAGAGCTGCGAGCTGGCCCGTTGCATCGACGTTGGGGCGGAACGGATCGGCTGGGCCGAGAAGCGAGGGGCGAAGCGGGTGGACGGGCCGTGGGTCCACGGCGTCGGCATGTCGATCATGATGCAGGGATCGGGGATCCCGGAGATTGACATGGCCGCGGCGACGGTCAAGATGAACGAGGACGGCTCGTTCAACCTGCTGATCGGCGCGACCGACCTCGGGACCGGCTCGGACACGATTCTCGGGCAGATGGCGGCGGAGGTCCTCGGCGTGCCGCTGGCGAAGATCGTGGTGACGTCGTCGGACACGGACGTGACGCCGTTCGACGTCGGGGCGTACGCTTCGTCGACGACCTACGTCTCGGGAACGGCCGTCGTCCGCGCCGCGGAGTGTGTGCGGGAACAGATTCTCGCCGTCGCCGGTCCTCTGCTCGATGCCGAGCCGGACGATCTGAGGCTCGAGGGATCTGCGGTCGTCGGGCCGGACGGACAGAGCGTCGGACTCGATCGCGTCTGCCATCGGGCAATGTACGAGTCGGAGCAGTTCCAGATCGCGGCGACGGCGTCGTTTGTGCCCACCGAGTCGCCGCCTCCCTTCATTGCGAACTTCGCCGAGGTCGCAGTGGATACGGAGACAGGCCGCGTGAAGGTCCTTCACTACGTGGTCGCCGCCGACTGCGGCGTGGCCATCCACCCGAAGCTCGCCGAAGGACAGCTGGAGGGATCGATCGTCAACGGGATCGGGTACGCGCTGACCGAGGAGATGCTGTTCAGCTCGAAGGGGCGTGTGAGAAACCCGTCCCTGTTCGACTACAAGATCCCGGGTGCGCTGGACGTCCCGAAGCTGGACGTCATCCTCGTCGATTCCTACGAGCCGACGGGACCGATGGGCGCGAAGTCGATCGGCGAAATCGGCATCAACGGGCCTATCCCGACCCTTGCCAATGCGATCTACGACGCAGTGGGCGTGCGGCTGCGCGAAACGCCGTTCACGCCGGAGCGCGTCCTGCGCGCGATGCGTCGAAGCTGACATGAGAAGACGAAGGCCGCGGCCGGCTGAGCGTGAGAACACGCCTCCGCACGGCCTTCGAGTCGTTCCGAAAGGAGCAGGATGAAGGTTCTTGTCATCGCAAGTAGCCCGAACGCCGACGGCCTGACCGCTGCATGCGCGGAGTCGTCGCGTCTCGGAATCGTCGACGGGCGGAGCCCCGCCCGGGTCATCAACCTCAACGAGTTCGGAATCGAGCGGTGCGCCGTCTGCGACAACGGGTGGGGCCCGTGTCTAGCGGAGCACCGATGCAAGCTCAAGGATGGCTTCGCGCAGATCCAGGAGATGTTTGCGCAGGCCGAAGGGTACGTGTGGGTCACGCCCGTCTACTTCGGCGAGCCGAGCGAGGCGTTCAAGGCGTTCTTCGATCGGCTGCGTCGCTGCGAGTCGACGAAGAGCGGCTCACAGAAGAGCGCGCTGTCGGAGAAGCCCGTCATCTGCATTGCTGCTGCGGGCGGATCGGGAAACGGTGCCGTCACTTGCCTCGCCCAGATGGAACGACTCGTCAAGCAACTCGGGGCGAGACCGATCGACTTCATTCCCGTGACTCAGAAGAGCCGGGAGTATCAACTTGAGACGATCCACGATGCATTGGTGGGGATGTGCACGCCCCCACCGGTGAAGCACAACGAGCTGCCGCTCTCGGCGCGCAAGAGGCGCCGTCCGCCGGGCCGCAGTCGACGAAGCAGGCGCAGCACGCACGAAGGGCCTCCCCGCGGCTGAGATGAGGCCGGCCGGCTCTTTCCGGGCCCGCCGGCCTTCCGTCGAGCCTAGAGACCGTAGATGTCGGAGAACTTCGCCTTCACGTAGCGGACGAAGTACGTGCCGTCGAGCGTCTCTCCCGTGATCCGCTCGATCAGGTCCATCGGCTTGTAGATCCCGCCCAGCTCGTGGACGTGACTTCGCAGCCATCCGAGCAGCGTTGTGATGTCCCCGCTTGCGATCTGGTCGTCGAGGTCGGGGAGATCCGCCCGCAGTTTCTCGAACATCTGCGCCGCATACAGATTCCCGAGCATGTACGACGGGAAGTACCCGAATGCCCCCATCGACCAGTGCACGTCCTGCATTACGCCGACCGCGTCGTTCGGCGGTACGACGCCGAGGTATCGTTCCATCGCGTGGTTCCACAGCTTCGGCAAATCGGAGACGTCGATCGATCCGTCGACCAGTCCGGCCTCGATCTCGAAGCGGAGCATGATGTGGAGGTTGTACGTCACCTCGTCCGCCTCGACGCGGATGAGCGACGGAGTGGCGATGTTGAACGCCCGGTAGAGGTCTTCGGGATCGACGGACGCGTACTGCGGGAAGTACTTGGCAAGGATCGGCGTGAAGTACTTCCAGAACGGACGACTCCGCCCCACTTGGTTCTCGATCATCCGAGACTGAGATTCGTGGATGCCGTTCGAGGCACCGCCGCCAATGCCGAGCGCAAGTAGATCCTCGCCCATCCCTTGGTTGTAGAGAGCGTGCCCGCCCTCGTGCAGTGCGGCGAAGAGACCGGGGCCGAGAAGCGTCTCCGAGTACCGGTTCGTGACGCGTACGTCCCCGGGGCCGATGGTGGTCGTGAACGGATGAGCCACGTCGGCCAAGTCACCGGCATCGAAGTCGTACCCGATGACTTCGAGCGCGCGGCGGGCGAGACGTCGCTGGGTCTCCACATCGAAGGTTCCGGAGACCGCGGAAGCGTCCGGAGCCGTTCCGTCTTTCGTGAGCCGCTCGAGGAACGGGACGAGTTCGTCGCGGAGCGGTTGGATGATCGTCTTCAGCTGCGCGCACGTCATACCCGGTTCGAAGTCCTTGAGGAGCGCGTCGTACGGATGTTCGTCGAAGCCGTAGTAGTCCGCCAGCTGGCGAGCGAACCCAACCATCTTCTCCAAGTGGGGCTGGAATGCGGCGAAATCGGAGGCTTCACGCGCCTTCGCCCACGCCGCTTGCGCTTCGGACCGTGCGACGGTCAGCTGCTCCATGAACTCTGCAGGGACGGCCTTCCTGCGACGGTACAGCTCGCCGATGCGACGGACGCTCCCGGCCTCCGCTTCGCTGAGATCATCCCGGCCTTCGAGATCCTCCAGATACGATCCGAGTTCATCGCTGACCGACAACTCGAACAGGATCTTCGTGAGCTTTCCGATGACCTGTGCGCGGAACGCGACGGCCTTCCTTGGCATGTGTGTGTGCTGGTCCCAACCGAGAAGCGCGATGGCCGATCCGAGTTTGCCGATCTCCAACATGTGATCGCGGTATGCAGTGAGGGTATCCACCAGATCTCCCTTCGTGGCGGCCCGACGGGCGCGACGGTGAGTTGGTGTGGAGTATACCTTTGCCGGAAACGCAGTTCGAGTCTACTACTCGACGAACTCGGCGATCGTCTCGGTGCGGAGGTACGCCGGGTGTCCGATGTAGCGGATGATCCCGTCCCGATCGATGACCAGCGTGTGGGGGATTCCCTCGACTTGGTACGTCGAGGCGACGGAAGACGCCGCGGCAAGCGAGCCCCAGAGTGCGATCATGTCGCCGTATCCCGTTTCCTCCAGGTAGCTCACGGCATCCGCCCTCGACCGATCGAGGCTGACGCCGACCAGCAGGGCTCCGCTGTCCGCCACCGACTCCCAAATGGAGTGAAGATGCGGGAACGTCGCCTTGCACGGCCCACACCAACTGGCCCAGAAGTCGAGAATCAGCACGCTTCCCCTGTGGTCGGACAGGACGAACGGGGCGCCCGAGAGCGAGGGCAGACTGAAGTCCGGGGCCTTCTTGCCGAGGGCAACGCCGACGGGGATGTCCTCCACGACCTCGCCGCTCGGCACGAGGGGCTCGACGGGAGGCTGCTTCAGCACCAGGAAGAGCGCGACGGCGAGTGCGCCGGCGACGACGACGGCTGCGGCGAACCGAAGGAACCATCGCAGCTCCTTCGACGAACTGCCGGAGTCTTGGCTCCGGGTCTTGCGGCGGCACTCAGTCATGTTGCCGGGACCGTACGGCGCACGCCTCCGGATCGCAAGGACACCGATCTGCGGTGAGACGGCCGTGTGGCTTTTCGCCGCACGCGCGATGTCGTATCCTGCGGCCGGGGTTCGAACGGGGTAGGAGGACCGAATGAAGAAGCGAACAGCTTGGATTCTTGGCATCGTGGCCGCGCTCGCGATTGCGATCGCCGTGATCCTTCTTTGGCCGGCGCCCGATCCGCTGGCGAATGTCGACACGGTGGCGATTCGCATCGGCGACAGCGCAGGCAGCTCTGGGCGCGTGGACGTGGAGGAACGGCTCCGTCTTGCGCTCGGTGACCGTGACATCGAGATCGTCACGGACGAGGCGGCAGCGGACGTCGTGCTCGAGCTGACGAATCTCACCGTCAACCTGGGAGACATCGAGTTCTCCGTGTCCAACGCCGGCCTTCAGGGGCGCGCGAGTGCGGTTTGCACGCTCCGCGATGTCGAGACCGGGCGCACGCACGTGATGGACTTCCACATCCGTTTCGAGGGGGCCCGAGTGACGGCGAAGCTGGTCGCTCGGAGGTTCTGGGAGTTCTGGAAGCGAAGCCCGTAGGGAGTCACTTCGGGGCGCCGGTCTGCCCTCCGCCTACGTCTCGGGCGGCGCTGTCGGAGGCGTGTCTGCTTCGTCGAGGCTTACGAACGTGATCTCTTCGACGTCCGGACCGGCAACGACTGTCGAACGGACGGGGGCGGTCGACCAGTTCGCCGAGACGACGGCGGAGCCGCTCTGAACGAACCCGGCGGGGAGCGGATCCGCCACCGCGGCCGCGGACTCGACTCGCAGGCCGAGATCCGACGGGACGACGAGATCCAACTCGGGCGTCGAGACCCGATACTGCGCGGCGTTCGTCGAAGAGAGAACCAGTCGCGATCGTCCTTCGTCGGAGCGGATCTCCACCGACGTCACGGACAGCCCCGTCAAGTCGGCATCGATCCGGCCTCCCGCTTCGAGGGACAGGTCGAGCGTCGGATCCTGCGATGCGGAGATCTCCCAAACAGACTCGGTGGACTTCCGCGACCATCGCGGCAGCCATGACCACCTCGACTCGACGAGCTCGTAGGTCAACTGGCTCGCTCCACGCGATGTCTGTTGAGAGAGTCCGGAGGTGCGTCGTACACGCGCGATCCCTTCGATGAGGACTCCGGGGGCAGCAGGTCCTGCGAGTTCGATCGAGCACGCGGAACAGCAAACGGTCGCTTGAGCCTCCGTCACGCCTCTCAGATCGACGTGGACCGCGTGCTCGCGCAAGGTCCATTCGTCGGGTGCGAAGACCTGAAACGTGACGAACGCGGCGAACACGACGGCGAGAACCGCGAGGACCGAAACGATTGTGCGTTCGACCGAAGAACGGCCGAAGGCGAGGTCGACGCCGAGCGCGATCAGTAGAACGGGCCAGTAGCGAGCCGCGAGATCCCACAGCTCGACGTCGATTGCGCCGAAGTTGTCGAGCAACAGCAAGGCGCCCCCGGCGATCAGGATGAGCGGTACCAGGAGACCCCCGCGGGGTCGGCGGGCCATCAGCGGTACCGGATGCTCTTCCAGAGGATTCCCAGGCCGAACACGATCACGAGGACCGGCCAGAACCGTCCGATCTCCGACCAGCTGTCCCAGGGAAGGATCCCGAGTGTGTTCAGCAGCAGGATCGCCCCGGCCGCGACGATCAGAAGCGGGACGAGCAGACTCGCCAGCGGGCGCGTCATCGGCGACGACCGAACAGAACGCGCCAGACGAGCGCCAGGCCGATCAGAATCGGGAGCCCCGGCCAGAGGAGCCCGAACAGGAGTCCGACGGTGCTCAGAATGGCGACGAGCAACACAAGGACGACCAGAATCAGGGCCAGCGGTGCAAGCAGCCCGACGAAGGAACATGTGAACATCAGCGACCTCCTCTCAACCATCGCCAAAGGAACGCGATCCCGATCAGGATCGGGAACACCGGCCACAGAAGACCGAACCTGAACCACCCGAACCAGACGACGCCGAGATTCCGCAAGAGGAACGCGACGCCGAACAGGATCAGCGCGCCACCGAGAAGCACTGCGGCGCTGCGCTCCGTAGGGCGTGCGGCTCGACGAACCTCGTCACCAAAGCTCCTCGCACGTTCGGCGATCTCCTCTGCGGCGTCCCGCACGCGGTCTTCGACTTTGCGGGGCGCCTCTTCGCGCTCGGGGAGAATCAACCAGAGAACCACGTAGGCGAGGACGCCGAACCCTGTGAGAACGGCGAGCAGGATGAACAGGAACCGGACGATGTTGGCGTCGACGTCGAAGTAGTCGCCGAGGCCGCCGCAAACGCCACCCAGCATCGCGTCGCTTCTGCTTCGAACCAGGCGCTTCGTCATGTGATCCTCCGAAGGTCGGAGTGTAGCATAGGCGCGCCGGTGAAGCAACAGTGTTATGTTTTGAGAATTGCGAGAACGACGATCATCGCAAGGATCGCGAACGGGGAGACGAGCGACAGGAGACGTCCGCCGAGCGGGCTCGTGCGAACCCGCAGGAGAGCGCGCAGAAACAACGCTCCCACGGCAAGGCTGAGCGCTAGCGCGAGCCAGTTGACGGAGCATCGCCAGAGAAGGGACCGCGCTGCGTCGCTCGCCACGACGACGAGGGTCGCGGACAGGGCGATGCCGAGGAGCCACAGAGCGGCGAGGCCGGCGAGCCGTCGCCGATCGAGGACAGGGACGCGCCAGACCAGGATCGCGACCCACGCGGCGACCAAAGCGGCTCCCAGCAAGAACAGGGACGAGATCGGAAGCGGATCCAGGGGCACGAAGACGTGCGCCACGAGTAGCGCCAACGCGGCCGAAGCGGCGCCGCGCGCGGCGAGAAGTACGCGGCGCGCTTTCGAGACGCGGCGAGACGGGGCAGGAACGGTTTTTGGTCGGCTCACGGCGGATCCCTCCGGGCTCTCCGAGGGTACTCCCCGGCCGATGCCGGCTCGATGGACGGTGTCCCCGAGGGAGGGGACGAACGGGAGCGGAGGTTGGTGGGGCGTGTGGAACGAGATAGGATGTGCGCCATGTGTGCCAAGACGGTGTGCGTTCTCGACGGAAGGCGCGACGTGGGCGAAACCGCTGATTCTCTTCAGGCGCTGGACGAGGCGCTCTCCGGCAGAGGATGGCGGACGGCCGGGTATCGACTGGCCGAACTCGACGTCGCCCCGTGCCGGGGATGCTTTGCCTGCTGGGTGAGGACGCCCGGCGTCTGCATCGTCGACGACGTCGGCCGCGAGATTGCGCAGAGCGTCATCCGAAGCGACGTTCTGGTTCTGCTCACGCCGATCACGTTCGGAGGCTACTCGTCGGCGTTGAAGGGCATGGTCGATCGCCTGATTCCGCTCATCCTGCCGTACTTCGAGCGCATCGACGGCGAGGTGCATCACGTGAAGCGGTACGAGCGCTACCCGAGCCTGCTCGGCATCGGCCTCCTTCCGAATCCGGCTCCGGAGCAGGAGAGGACGTTCCGAACGGTCGTGGAGCGGAACGGGATCAACCTGCACGCGCCGACGGTCCGCGCGCAGGTCGTCTACGACGGCGCGGACGCGGGCGAAGCGATCGTCCAGGCGCTATTGAGGGAGCTTCGATGAGTCGTCGAGCGCTGGTTCTTATCGGAAGCCCGAAGGGGCTTTCCGGGTCGAACTCGGCTCGGTACGCTCAAGCGATTGGGGCGCGCCTCGAAGAGGCGGACTGGAGCCTCGACTGGATCCACCTGCATCGTGCCGTCTCGACGGAGGACGGTGTCGGCGAGCTCTTGGCGAAGGTGAGCGCCTCGGAATTGGTCTTGTTCGTCGCGCCGCTCTACGTCGACGGACTGCCCGCTCCGGCGATTCGCGCGTTCGAGCGGATCGCCGACGCCCGTGCGACCGCCAGTGGGACGCCGAAGTTCGCCGCCGTGATCCACTGCGGCTTCGTCGAGCCGGTGCAGAACGCGACGGCGATCGAGATGTGCCGGCTGTTCGCGGCCGCGGCACACCTCGAGTGGTCCGGAGCCCTGGCGTTCGGGGGCGGAGGGATTCCGAGCAAGCGAGGGGCGCTCGCTCTGCAAGTGGCGGGTGAGGCGTTGGCGGCGGGTGAGCCGATTCCCGAGGAGGTCAGGCGTCGGGCAGAGCGGCCGGTGATGCCGCGTTGGCTCTACGTGCTTGGTGGGAATCAGATGTGGCGCAGTCAGGCCAAGAAGCGGTTCGGCGTCTCGCGGAAGGGGCTCCTCGCGCGTCCCTACGAACCGTCCGAATCGCGCTAGCGGGCCTCTGCGTTGGCCATCTTCAGGGCGGCCATCAGGACGCGCCACGTGGTGAGGCAGTCGTCGAGTGCGTCGTGAGGGGAGTCCTGTGCGACGCCGAAGTACTCGGCGGCCACGCGAAGCGGCTTCCAGCGGAAGCCCTCTCGGACTGGATCCCAATCTCCGTAGACACGGGCGAACCACTTCATCACGCACCAGGGGCGATACGCGGGCTCCGGCAGGCCGTAGCGGCGATACGTGTTGCGCAGGACCTCGGTGTCGTAGTGGGCGTTGTATATGGCGACGTCGCGGTTGGCAAGGAGCTTCGTCAGCTCCGCCTCGATCGCCGGGAACTCCGGCTCGGCCGCGACGGCGGCGGCGTCGATTCCCGTGATCGCGCTCGCGTCCGGCTCGATCGCCTTGGCGGGGCGGACGAGGCGGCTGATGCGCGGCGTCCCCGTGTGGTCGACGACGGCGACTGCGACGGCCTCCGGCTTGGTCAGGCCGGTCGTCTCCGTGTCGAGCACGAGGAACGGCCGCTGTGTGATCGCGCGAAGCTCCTCCCACGGCGAGATCGCATCAGCCGACAACGAACGCCTCCTTCCCTCTTGACGTGTTTCCTCGGAGGGGCTAGTCAACCCACTCGCTGAACTTACGTTTGATCTTGCGCTCGATCATCTCGCCGAGCTCGTCCCAGTTCGTGTCTTCGTCGGCGTCGACCCAGCGGGCGAATCCGCGCCGGATCTTCTGCTCGATCTTCGCCCCGAGCTCGTCCGTGGCCTCCGAATCGAACCGCTTCGAGAACCCGTTCTCCAGGCGATGTGAGATCTCGTCGCGGATCGGACGCGCAACCTTCTCCCTCGCCTTCCTCCAGGTGAACGCGCTCCGCGAGGCGAGCCCCGCCCACGCGAAGGCGATCGTGACGAGGAACCAGAGCCCCGCTGTCTGGAGATAGCTCAGGGTCGGGCCGATTCCCAAATGCCCGGCGACGATCGAGTTCCACAGGAGCATGAGGACGAAGCTGAAGAAGAAGAATGCCGGGATCCCGTGGCCTGTGATCAATCGAATGAGCAAACCCATCTCGACGACCTCCTTTGCCTCTTGCTCAGCCTAGAAGTGCTTCCGCCAGCGGCTGATGATCCGAGGCGACGTTCCGATGCCGGCCCATGCGAGCAGGATGATGCTGATGAACCAGAGCCCGGCCGCCTGCCAGTAGTTGACCTTGACCGCGACGAGGCCGAGCTGATCGACGACGATGCTGTTCCAGAGGATCTGGAGGATGAAGCTGAAGAAGAAGAAGGCACCGATCCCTCCACCTGTAATCAAAGCACGTAAGAGTCTCATCTCCCACCTCCCTTTTCGATGCTGCGGCAGTCTATCACAGGATGAGTCGTCGCCGAGAGCTTGGCGGTTCACTGCGGGCTGGGCATCGGTTGCATTGCATCGTACGATCGCAGTCTGAGGAGGTGCCCGTGGACGGGACGTTGGAGAGACTGAAGGCGGCGCAGGCGTGCGAGATTCTCGACGAGATGGACATCGACTGCTGGCTGATCTGGGTTCGGGAGACCGATCAGATCGTTGACCCGGCGCTGGCGCTCGTCTATCCGGGAGCCTTCGTTTGGCAGACGGCGCTCCTCTACCATCGAAGCGGAGAGCGGATCGCCGTCGTCGGCAACTTCGACGTAGCCGGGATCCCTGAAGGATCGTTCGATCGCGTGATCCCGTACGCCGAGGGCGTCAGCGGACCGCTGCGGGAGGCGCTCTCCGAGCTGGAACCGTCCCGAATCGCGATCGACGTCAGCGAGAACGACGTCGCGAGCGACGGCATGACGGCCGGCATGCGGACTCTGCTCGATCGATACCTGGCGGGGACGCCCTACGTCGATCGCTTCGTCTCGGCGGAGGAAGTCATCGGCAAGCTTCGCGGCCGGAAGCTTCCGATCGAGGTGGACCGGATTCGCGAGGCGGTGCGAATCACCGAGGAGATCCTCGAAGAGGCCGCCCGGTTCGTGAAGGTCGGGCAGACGGAGATCGAGATTCAGCGATTCATTCACGACGCGATGGAGACGCGCGGCGTCGGGTACGCGTGGGCAAGCGATCACAACCCCGCCGTCGACGCCGGTCCGGACAAGGATTTCGGCCACGGCGGGCCGTCCGAGATCCGAACGAAGGGGGGGCACCTGCTCCATTTCGACTTCGGTGTGAAGTCGAACGGATACTGCGCAGACATCCAACGGATGTTCTTCTTCGGCGCGCCCTCGGAGATCCCGGAGGAAGTGCAGCGCGCGTTCGATGCCGTCCTCGGCGCGATCGACGCGGCGGCTGCGGCTCTTCGACCGGGCGTCACCGGGCACGAGATCGATGCGATCGCTCGGAAGCACGTGATGGATCTCGGCTACCCGGAGTTCATGCACGCGCTCGGCCATCAGGTCGGGCGGAACGGGCATGACGGCGGGATGCTCCTCGGTCCGCTCTGGGAACGGTATGGAGAGACACCGCGCGGCATTGTGGAGGAAGGGAACGTCTTCACCCTCGAGCTTCACGTGCCGACCGCCTCCCACGGCCAGGTGAGCCTCGAGGAGGACGTGCTGGTCACGGCCGACGGGTGCGAGTTCCTGTCGAAGCAGCAGCGACAGTTCCGGTGCGTCGGCTAGAAGTCCCAGTCGCTGTTGGGTATCGGCAGGCGCAGGGCCCTGTCAAGCGCTGCGAGGAGATCCTCGGGGCCGGAGAGGTCGTCCGTCCACGAGAGGCCCGTGGCAGGGCGAACGCCGAGCCAGAGGCGGGTGAAGGCGCCGACGGAAGCCCGGAGCGTCGGGAGGCCGCCTGTCAGTCCGTCTCTCGATTCCGAATCTCCGCCGAGGCGGACGGTGTACTCGCCGCCGATCCCTCTCCACGCTGACTTCTCGGGGAGGCGCCGTTCAATCGGATCCGTCAGGATCAGGTTGAACTCGACGTCGTCGCTCGTGAGGTGCGTCTTGGCGATGCACGTGTGCAGATCGAGCATGCGCACTTGCCAATAGGCGTAGGCGTTGATCCGATGCTCGTGCTTCGACGCCTTGGTGAGTCGTTCCCGCTTGAACGGCTCGAGGAGGAGATCCTGCATCTGCAGCTCGACCGGCTCGTGCATCCGGACCGAGTGGACTTGGTCGCCGAGGTTTCGAATCAGGCCGAGGAGCTCGAGGAACTCCTCGCGGGATCGGTAGGCCATCCACCCGATGCGGTACGGCCCGCCTTCGGGGGACTTCGTCGAGCACCAGACGTAGTGACTCAGCTGCCCCGAGTCCTCCCGGTAGCCAAGACCGAAGCCGTTCGTGCACCAGATCGTCTCGGATCGGGTCAGCTGCGGCGAGAGGATGTTGACCGAGCCGTGACGCCGTCGCCGCCGCAACCGACAAGCGTGCATCTCTTCCCAGTCGTCCTTGGTGAGTCGAATCGGGATGCGCGGTTCGGCGACGTCCTTCAGCTGCGCCGGATCGAATGTGTACCAGTGCTCGTAGGTTCCCGTCCCGAATCCGAGGCGGTCGTAGAATCCTTGATCGAAGACGCCGAGAATCGCGATGCCGTCGCCGTCTCCCGCCGCGAGTCGAAGCGCCTCGGCGGTCACACTCGTCGCCAGCCCTTGCTTTCGTGCGATGCGGCTCGTCGTCACGCCGGTGACGCAGCAGGCCTGGATCTCCTCCTCCTGATACGTCAGAGTCCCGGGGTCGGTGTTGACTATGCATTCGGCCTCGCCGTGCAACTCGGCGACCAGCGACCGACCGCTTTCGAGGAAGACGTCTAGCCCCTGCTCATCCTTCTCGTCCTCGATCCAGCCGACTTCGCGCCAGATGCGGGCGACTGCCTTGCGATCCTTCTCAGCGTCGTAGAGCCGTAACGTCATCAGGTCTCCCTGCTACATGTAGATGCCGCCGTTGATGTTGATCGTTTGCCCGGTAATGTACCCTGCCTCTTCGGAGGCGAGGAAGCCGACGAGCGCCGCGATTTCCTCCGGCTCCGCGGCGCGAGCGGCCGGGATCTTGGCGAAGATCGCCTCGGCGTGCTTCTCCAGCGCCTCGCGCGTCATGTCCGTTCGGGTGTATCCGGGGGAAACGGCGTTGACCGTGATGCTCGGCGCGAGCTCGAGGGCGAGCGATTTCGTCAACCCGATCAGTCCCGACTTCCCGGCCGCGTAGTGCGAGCCGTGATCGGACCCGATCATCGCCCGAAGCGAGCAGATGTTGATCACGCGTCCCCACGGTTGCTTCTTCAGGTGCGACAGGGCCGCCTTCGTCGTGAGCGCGGCCGCCGAGAGGTTGACGGCGATCGATCGATTCCAGTCGTCGACGGTCACCTCGTCGAGCGTTCGATGCTGGGAGAACCCGGCGTTGTTGACGACGATGCCGATGGTGTCGAAGGCGGCTGCCGTCTCCGCGACGAGACGCTCGACGTCCTTCGGATCGCCGACGTCAGCTCGGATGGGGATTGCTCGCCCGCCGGCCTCTTCGATTCTCGCGACGACCTCCGCCGCCAGCCCGGCGCTCCGGACGTAGTTCACGGCGACAGGATGTCCGGCCTCCGCCAGGCGGACGGCGATCGCGGCACCGATTCCCCGCGAGCTTCCTGTGACGATGGCGGCAGCTCGCTCTGCGTTCTGGTTGTCAATCATGGCGGGATTATAGGAGGGCACCGGGAGCGGCGCACTCGGCTAGAGGTGCTTCAGCGCCTCTCGGGCGACCTCGACGCGATCTTCGTCCTCGATCCATCGAGCGAGCTCCGGCCGCACGATCTCCGGGCACTTCCTGCCCAGCTTCCAGAGTGCGGAGGCGACGGCGCGCCAGACGAAGCGGCGTTCGTCGAGCGAGAGCTTGCGGAGGATGATGAGCGCCTTCTTCACCATCGTGGCGGCAGCCGGGGTGGAGAAGGCCATCGCGATGTTCCACAGAACCTGTTCGTCGTTCGACGTCGACCACTGGGTGAGGTACTCGAACGCGAGCCGCGGGTAGCAGTCGAGCAGCGATCCGCCGAGGGCGGACGGGCCTAGCGAGCGCCGGATGAGCCGGTCGCGATCCTCGAGCAGCGGCTCGACGAGCTTCAGGAGCGGCTCCGCCCATTCCGGACGCTGGGGCCGCGCGGCGCGTCCTGCGGCGACGGCGACCGCGCGCCGAACGTTCGGTGAGGGCGAATTGCGCCAGGTCTGGAGCACCTCGATCATCGTGTCGAAATGCCGACGGAGGAGGCGCCCGGTGACCGTGGCAGCCGTGTCGCGCACGGTCGGTTCGTCGTCGTCTAGCAGCCGCTCGAGGAGCGGGACGGCTCCGTCCGGCTGCTTCGGCAGAGTCTCGAACAGCATGTGGCAGGCGACCATGCGAGCGGAAGGTTCCGCGCGCTTGGCGAACGACTTCGCCCGCTTGAACGACTTCTCCGGCGGGATGTCATCGCTGCGAAGCCGTCTGGCAGCGTACTGGATTTCGGCCGCGGTCGCGCCTTCGAGCGTTGCTGCGAGTGTCGCCGCCGATCCGTCCGCGATGGCTCGATCGATGTCCGATTGCATGTCGGTCCGTGCCCCCCTCGTAACTGACTCTACGCCGAACGGCGGCGGCCGGTCAACCGCTCGGCTCGCGGTCGATCCGGCCGCGCCGATCCTCTACCATCTCGCGTCGGAGGATTGCGAAGAGGGGGGATGCCGGGACGCGGCGACACGATGCACAAACCCTACCGAATCAAGGTTACGGAACCGATCACGATGCTTTCGAAGCCGGAGCGCGAGCGACGGCTGCAAGAGGCGGGACACAACGTGTTCGCGCTTCGTGCGGCGGACATCTACGTCGATCTCTTGACGGATTCAGGCACCGGGGCGATGAGCCAAGAGCAGTGGGCGGCGATGATGCGGGGCGACGAGTCGTACGCCGGGAGTCGCAGCTACGAACGATTCCGAGAGACGGTTGACGACATCTTTGGCTTCCGATACGTCGTTCCGACGCACCAGGGCCGGGCCGCGGAGAACGTGCTGTTCTCCGCCGTGGTACGGTCGGGACAGGTCGTGCCGAACAACATGCACTTCGACACGACGCGTGCCAACGTGCTCGCCAACGGCGGCGATCCGGCGAATCTCGTCCGCGACATCGCTTACGACCCGAGCGCGGACGATCCGTTCAAGGGCGACATGGATCCGTCGCGGCTGGAAGCGCTTCTCTCAGAGGTGGGACGCGATCGGGTGCCGCTCGTCATGATGACAATCACCAACAACAGCGGAGGCGGTCAGCCGGTGTCGATGGCGAACCTCCGCGAGGTGAGCGAGATCGCTCACGCGCACGGCATTCCGTTCATTCTCGACGCAGCACGGTTTGCGGAGAACGCCTACTTCATCCGCGAACGCGAGGCCGGTTACGCGTCCAAGAGCCCTATCGAGATCGCGCGGGAGATGTTCTCGCTCGCCGACGGAATGACGATGAGCGCGAAGAAGGACGGGCTGGCGAACATCGGCGGGATCCTCGCGATGAACGACCCGGAGCTGTTTGCAGCGGCTCGGGAGCGGCTGATTCTGATGGAGGGCTTCCCGACGTACGGAGGCCTCGCGGGGCGGGACCTCGACGCGATCGCGGTCGGGCTGCGGGAGGCGCTCGATCCCGCGTACCTGGCGGACCGGATCGGTCAGGTCAGATACCTGGGCGAGGAGTTGCACCGCGGCGGGGTTCCGATCGTGGAGCCGATCGGAGGACACGCGGTCTTCATCGACGCGCGGACGATGCTCCCCGGCTTCTCTCAGTCGGCGTTTCCGGCGCTGTCGCTGACGAACGCGCTCTACGCTGAGGGCGGCGTCCGCGGAGTCGAGATCGGGAGCGTGATGTTCGCGGCGGAGGGCGAAGACGGGGAGGTCCAGTATCCCGAGCTCGAGCTCGTCCGCCTCGCGATCCCGCGGCGTACGTACACGCGCGAGCACTTCGATCACGTGATCGAGACCGCGCTTCGTGTGTCTGCGGCGAAGGACGGCCTGCCCGGCTACCGGATTACCGAGGGGACCGGTCCGCTGAGGCACTTCGTCGCGCGTTTCGAACCGTTCGATCGTAGCTGAGGGATCGCAGCGAGATGGCGGACCGAATCGGCGAGCTGGCGGCCCTCGGGACGGCCTTCCTGTGGACGCTGACCTACATCCAATTCACGTTCGCCGTGCGGCGGCTCGGCCCGTCGGTGCTGAACCGTCTGCGGCTTCTCGCGGCCCTCGTCCTCCTGCTGATCGCGCACACCATCTTGTCCGGGCTCCCGGTGCCGCTCGACGTCGGCTGGGCGGAGATCGGCTGGCTGAGCCTCTCCGGTGTGATCGGCTTCGCCGTCTCCGACGGATTCCTGTTCAGTGCGCTGCTGCACCTCGGAGCGCATCGCACCTCGCTCGTGATGTCCCTGATTCCGATCACGAGCGCCGCGCTCTCGTGGGCCGCCTTCGGCGAGCGACTGAGTGGAGTGCAGATTGCCGCCGGGTTGATCACGGTCGGCGGGATCATGCTCGTCGTCTCGGCACGGCGGAGCGAGGGGACGGAGGCAGGGAAGCGGGGCCTCGGCATCGGCGTGCTGTTCGCGCTCGGCGCCGTCGCTGCGCAGTCGCTCCGGTACATCTTCTCCGTTCAGGGGATGCGAGGCGGCTTGCCTCCGCTGTCGGCGAACGTCCTCCAGATCGGATCGGCGACGGTCGCGATCTGGCTGTTTGCCGTCATCCGGGGAACAGCGAAGACGAGCTTCGCCGGCCTTCGGAACCGAGGGGCGTTCTGGGCGACCGCTGGAGGCGCGTGCACGGGGCCGTTCCTCGGTGTGACCCTGTCGATGGTGGCGCTGACGCGAGCGCCTGTAGGCATCGCGTCGACGCTGATGGCGCTCTCACCTGTCTTCCTTCTGCCCGCGTCCCGGATCGCCTTCAAGGAGCCGATCACGCCGCGTGCCGTCGTCGGTACGCTGCTTGCGGTGGCCGGCGTCGCGCTTCTATTCCTCTACTAATCCGGACTAGAGCCCGTCGGGAAGCGTTCCCCGGACGAGGCGAGGTGGCTCGCTCGTCAGATCGAGGATCGTCGATTCCCCCGTCCCGACCGATCCGACGATGACGAGGTCGACGCTCGGGAAGCGGTCGAGGATGTCGTCGATCTCGCGAAGGGGTCGCTCGCCACTTCGATTGACACTCGTTCCGAACAACGAGCGGTCGATCGGCGCGAGGACGCTTTCGAAGAACGGGTGATCGGGAACCCGAATGCCGACGATACCGTCGAGGACGGCGGACTCGGGTGCCGTGGGCTTTGCGGGAAGGAGAAAGGTGAACGGGCCGGGAAGAAGCCGTTCGACCCTCCGTTGGGCGACGCCGTCGAGCCGGGCGAACTCTGCGACGGCGGAGACGGAAGGAAGATGAAGGGTGAACGGCCGGTCGGCGGACCTCTCCTTCAGACGGCGGACGCGCTCGAGGACGCTCTGGTCCCATGGGTTGCCGCCGATCCCGTAGATCGTGTCGGTCGGGAAGATCACGATCCCTCCGGTCTCCAGCGCCGCTTCGAGTCGCCTCGGCAGATCCGGATGGTCGATCCGTAGGACGTCGGGCGTCATGCGCAGATGAAGTGGATGACGTCGCCTTCCTGCACGACATAGTCGTGGCCGGCGCGGCGAGCTTTTCCCTCGTCCCGAAGCGGCTTCTCGCCACCGGCCTCGAGGAGGTCGTCGAGATGCATGACCTCGGCGAGAACGAAGCGATCGGCGAAGTCCGAGTGGATGCGCGAGCCTGCGTCCGGAGCGACCGTTCCCTCGGGCACCGTCCACGCGCGCACCTCGGGGCCTTCGACGGTGAAGAAGGTGACGAGATGGAGAAGGCGGTAGCCCGCTTGAACGAGGTCGTCCAGTCCGGTTCGCTCGAGTCCGTACTCGGCCAGGTACGAGGCGCGCTCCTCCGCGGTGGACGACACTTCGGCGATCTCCGCTTCGAGTCGGCCTCGAATCGTGACCGCTTCGGCGCCGGTTCCCGAGGCGATCCTCCGGACGCGCGCAGTCAACTCGTTCGCTCCGTCTGCGCCGGCGTTGGCGACGTAGAGGACCGGCTTGGCCGTGAGCGGGGCCGCCTCCTTCAGGA
>Ga0272441_10004866_pt1 | contig 23835 bp, 20 predicted proteins | sample SSMProp6N_FD_193582 | JGI IMG/M metagenome (GOLD analysis project Ga0272441, IMG submission 193582) | Marine sediment archaeal communities from Little Sippewissett salt marsh, Falmouth, MA, United States - SSM-Prop-6N | ecosystem: Environmental > Aquatic > Marine > Wetlands > Sediment ...
GATCTTTGACTCGGTACTAGGCCTGTTCTCGATGGACATGGGCATCGACCTGGGTACGTGCAATACCCTCGTCTGTGTCCGCGGTCAGGGCATCGTCCTCAACGAACCATCGGTGGTGGCCGTCAAGCGGGGGACCAATCGCGTCCTGCGGCTGCGCGACGGCAACGCCGTCGGGCTCGTTGCCAAGGAGATGCTCGGCAAGACGCCCGGCTCCATCAGCGCGATCCGCCCCATGAAGGACGGCGTCATCGCGGACTTCGACATCACCGAGGCGATGCTCAGTTACTTCATTCGCAAGGTGCACCGGCGTCGGACGCTGATCAAGCCGCGGGTGGTGATCTCGGTGCCGTCGGGCATCACGGCCGTCGAGAAGCGGGCCGTGCTCAACTCCGCAGAGCGCGCCGGCGCCCGGCGGGTGTATCTCGTGGATGAGCCGATGGCTTGCGGGATCGGCGCGGGGCTGCCCATCAACGAGCCGACGGCCTCGATGATCGTCGATATCGGCGGCGGCACGACGGAGGTCGCCATCATGTCGCTGGCGGACATTTCCGTGTGCGAGTCGATTCGCGTCGCCGGGGACGACATGGACGAGGCGATCACCGCCTACATGAAGCGGACCTACAACCTCATGATCGGCGAGCAGACCGCGGAGAAGATCAAGATCGAGATCGGCTCTGCGGCGCCGCTGGAAGAAGAGATGACCATGGAGGTCCGCGGGCGCGACATGATCTCCGGGCTGCCGCGCAAAACGATTATCTCCTCCGAAGAGGTCCGCGAGGCGCTCAAGGAACCCGTGGGCGCGATCATCGACTGCGTCACGCGGACGCTGGAACGGGCCGAGCCCGAACTGGCGGCCGACCTCGTCGATAACGGCATCGTGCTCGCCGGCGGGGGGGCGCTGCTCCGCGGGATCGACGTGGTGCTCTCGAATGCGACGGGGTTGGATGTCCGCGTCGCCGAAGACGCCCTCACCTGCGTGGCCCGCGGGACGGCCGTCTATCTCGAGAACATTGAGGCGTGGAAGGATACAATGGAGTCAGACGAAGATGAGTTCTAGAAGTTGAGGCTCGGAAGTTGAGGCTCAGGAGCCCGGCCGGATGCCGGGGGCTCAGCAAGATGGATCTTACAGAGGCCCGCGAACGCCAGTCCGCGGGCCTCTTTGTTCTGGTGTTCACCGGGGGAGCAAGCCACAGATTATGAAGGGGAACGCTTCGCCTCGTATCCTCGCTCATCCGTGTTCATCCCCGCTTGCTGTTGTGTCGGGGCGGAGGGCGCGGCGGAGGAGATCGAGGGCGGCGCGGGCGCTGCGGCGGCGGATGACCTCGCGGTCGCCCGAAAACACGTGCCGCTCCGCCCGCGTGCCGGCAGGCCCCGCAAGGGCGACAAACACAAGGCCCACGGGCTTGTCGGGCGTGCCGCCGCGGGGCCCGGCAATGCCCGTCGCGGATAAGGCCCAGTGGCTTTGGAGCCGTTGCCGGCACCCCTCGGCCATCGCGGTGGCCGCCGGTTCGCTGACGGCCCCGTGTTTCTCCAGAACGGCCTCGGGTACGCCGAGACCGGCACGCTTCACGTCATTGGCGTAGGCGACGATGCCGCCGAGGAAGTAGTCGCTCGCGCCCGGAACTTCGGTGACCAGGGCCCCGATGAGCCCGCCCGTGCAGCTCTCCGCAGTCGCGAGCGTCTGCCGGGCTTCCCGAAGCGCGCTGCCCACAACCGCCGCGAGGGTCGCCGATCCCTCGCCAATGACCAGGTGTCCAACGCGCCGCTTGACCTCCTGCGCGACGATCGTGGCCCGCCGTTCGGCGTCTTCGGGGTTGCCCGCGTGCGCCGTGATGCGAATCGAGATCAACCCCGAGGACACGGTAATCCCGACCTCGGGCTCCGCCCCGCGCTCCATCAGGTCGTCGATCTTCGCGGCCACGTCGGATTCGCCCGCGCCGAAGCAGCGCACCACACGCTGCACGATGGCGCTGCGCTCGCGCGGCAGCCGCGGCACGACGCCGCGTTTGAACATCCGACGCATCTCCTGCGGCACGCCCGGCAGGACGAACACCCGCGCCGAGCCGACGACCGCGGCGATCCCCGGCGCCGTGCCGATGTCGTTCTCGAGCACCTCAGCGGCTTCAGGGAACATCGCCTGGATGCGATTGCCCGCCCGCATCGTCCGCCCGCGCTTGGCGAAGAACGCCTCGATGCGCTCCAGCGAGGGTTCGTTGAGGACAAGCTCCGCGCCCATCGCTCTCGCGAGCCCGTGTCGGGTCAGGTCGTCGGCGGTCGGTCCGAGGCCGCCGGTGATGAGAAGGAAGTCCGCCGCGGCGGCGGCCCTGTTGATCTCGGCCGCGATGGCGTCGGCGTCGTCGCGCAGCACGTGGACGGACCGCGTCGCGATGCCGAGGGCCGCCAGCTCCCGGGAGAGATACGTGCTGTTCGTGTCGCTGGAGGCGCCGCTGACCAACTCGTCTCCGATGGCGAGAATGACCGCATTCATGCCAGGTGCACCTCGTCGCTCTGCGAACCGCAGCGGGGACATCGCGGGGGGGCGCCGTCCGGGCCCCCGGGCGGCAGGATCTCGCCGCAGCGCGGGCAGCGGCGCGGGGGCGGCGAGGCGCTACGGCCGAGCTGTCCGCGCTCGCCCGGTTGCAGGCGGCGGTATCCGTGGTACCAGTACACGATGGTTGCCGGGACTGCCGTCAGGAAGACCGTGAGGAGGAACCACAGGGCGGTGTTGTGCCCCAGCTTGCCCATGCGCCAGGCGACCCGGGCGGAGATGAGCAGATAGAGAATCGCGAGGAGGCAGATCGCGGCCCACTGGTAGTTACTGAGCGCCATGCGGGCATGATACACCGGCGACGACGGGGAGGCGTGCCGGAAATCACCCGCCGCCACCGGCGGCAGGGGGCACGAGCCGGGCTGAGAGGGCGTATCGCTCCCAACTGTGCCCGCCGCACTTGGGGCACACGCCGCCCGGCGGGACGGTCGCCGGGGCGTAGCCGCACGCGCGGCACCACAGGAAGACGACCTTCGGGCCGGCCAGGCTGGGCGGCACGCGGAAGTGCTCAGCGTCGCGGCGGCAAGCCGTGCGAGCGCGCGGGTGCCGGGGGCCCGGCCGGCGAGTCGCGGGCGAGTCGGGTTTGAGGCGCTTGCGGCGAACTCGGGCTGTCGGCGAACTCATGGCCGGCCCCTTGGTACGTGTACGTTATTATTGGCTCCGGCTCGCCAGCAAGCCACGCGATTCTAAGTACTTTCCAGAGAGTAGGTTGTGAGTGTCGAGTCGCCGGACACCTGGGCTCGTCCGAATCCGTGGACTGGCTATGGTACGGGGCGGGGAGCCGATATAATGTCCGCACCCCGCCGAACGTCACGGGCGGGATGAGGCGCCGGTGAGTTCGACCGTCCGAGACATGCTCCGCATCGTCGTGTTCGCCCTGGTCGGGCTGTGCGCCGCGGGGTGCAACCCGAGCGAGCTGTACGTGGGCGAGCAGCGAAGCTTCGCGCCCGGGGCGATCACGGCCAAGAGGCGATGGCGCGTCAGCGGGGGCCTGGGCGACGTCCGCGCGGCGACGGACGGCAGTGCCGAAACGGTCGCCGTCAGCGGGAGGAACTCGAACGCGGCGCTGACCATCGACCTGGGCGAGGCGTGTATGTTCAACATGGTGGTCGTCGACCACGGGGCGTCCGGAAGGGACGGGTACGCGGGGCGCCTGGCGGTATCGGCGAGCATCGACGGGCGGAACTTCACGCGGCTCGCCTCCGTGCCGGGCACGCGGCGGGTGACGCTGGTGAACATCATCACGCCGCACCTGGCCCGCTATGTGCGACTTCAGGTGGTGGGACGCGGCCCGGAGCCGTGGTCGGTCGCCGAGGTGCACATCCAGTAGCGGGGCTACCAAAGGGCGGGGGCGATCCGCGAACATCGCGAACGATGCGGACTCAAGGGCGGATAAGCAGCGGATGCGCGTCGATCCGTCCACGGTGGAGCACCGATCATTGCCGACCTCGCGGTCCGTGATACGATTGCCAGACAGGCCGACGGCGGCCGTCGGCAGCGGGCCACATTGGAGACCCGGTCTGGAGCCACGGCGGGATTGGGCTTGCCCTCCGGCGACGGGCCGTGGGAGAATGAGGCCTCGGCAACGGAAGGAGTGACAGCCATGGCCAGGGCGCGGGGTGGCTCCCGAGGAACGGGCAAATACCGTCCGAGGTTCTCCCCGGTTGACCTGTCCAGGTACTTCGACTTCCCCACGCCGGGCCGCGTCCCGAGGGCGTGGCGGCAGCGCGCCGCGAGGATGCCACGCGGCAGGGAAACGTGCTGGGGCATTCCGTTCCGCTTCGCGTCTGCGCGGCGGCGCGCCCATGTGGTGCACTTGGCCCAGGGCAAGGCGCCCGTCGAAATACCGCTCAGGGGCAAGGCCACGCACGTGTGTGTTGTGCACTACTGGCAGGGCCCGGCCGGTGAGGCGTTCGGCTACGCCGGCGGAGAACACGTGGCCGAGTACACGCTCCGCTTCGCCGGTGACCGCGAGGTGGTCCTGCCCATTCGGACGCGCTTTGACATCAACTGGGGCGGCGAAGGTTGGGGCCAGGGCCTCTACTGTGCCGTCGGGCGCGGCATGGTCGGGGTGCGGAACTTCGACACGCAGGAAGCCCGCCGGTCCCCTGATTGCGCGCGCGTCCAGATCGACGTTTACGAACCCGGTCCGTCGGACCCCTGCCTCGTGGCGCTGGAGAACCCCCATCCGCAGGGGCGACTGATGGCACTCGTGGCCCGCGGGATGCACGTTACACCCGTCGGCATCGTGGGCCTGACGCTTTACGAGGGCCCGGGGCATCCGCTGCGGCATAGCCCTCGCCGGTATTTCCACCTCGACGTCGGCAATGCCAAGGCCGAGATCACCTCCGCGGAAGCCGATCTCGGCATTGTGGTTCGCCAGCCCGTCGCCGTTGAGCAGCGCGGGCATCAGTGGCTGAAGCATGCGGACCGCGGGCTCGGGCGCCCCCCGGAGCAACGTAAGGCGATGGGGGAGGCCATTGTGGAGGTATCCGCCGCGGACGGCGCCACGCTGACCGTGACAGCCAGGACCGGGCGGCGCAGGAAGCAGGTGGCGCTGTCTCTCGGGGAGGCCCTGCGCGAGGGAAGGAGCGCGGCCGGTAAGGCCACGCTCGAGGTCGTCCATCCCCGCCGCACGTGGGTTCAGGTGACCGTCCGCGATGAGTCAACGGGTGATCCGACCGCTGTTCGAATCCACTTCTCGGGTCCGCGCGGCGAGTACTACGCTCCGTACGGGCATCATCAGGTCGTCAACACGAACTGGTTCGAGGACTACGGAGCCGATGTTCAGCTTGGCGGCACCCCGTACGCCTATGTGCGCGGTCAGTTCCAAACCGAACTACCGGTCGGCGAGGTGTACGTCGAGATGGTCAAGGGCTTCGAGTACGAGCCTGTCCGGCGGAAGATTCGCATCCGGCCGGGGCAGCGCGAACTGGAACTGACGATCCGCCGCGCCCACGATTGGCGCACCGACGGGTGGGTGACGGCCGACACGCACGTGCACTTCATCAGCCCGCATACCGCGTGGCTCCAGGGCCAGGGCGAGGGGGTGAACCTCATCAACCTGCTTGCTTCGCAGTGGGGGCGGCTGTTCACCAACGTCGGCGACATCACCGGCGAGCCGAGTGTCGAGAAGGACGACACGCTCGTGTGGGTCGGCACGGAGAACCGCAACCACATGCTCGGGCACCTGTCGATGCTCGGGACGCAGGGCAAGCCGGTGTATCCGATGTGCTGCGGCGGGCCTCACGAGGCGTACGTCGGCGACCCCGATCTCCGGGCGATGGCCGAGTGGGCTGACGAATGCCGACGGAAGGACGGGGTCGTCATCCGCCCGCACTTCCCTTTCCCGAACTTGGAGAACCCGGTGGACATCGTCCTCGGCAAGTATGACGGCGTTGAGTTCCGGGGCATCGGGGCAGACCCGGGCGGGCCTTTGGAGGACCCCTGTCTCCACGAGTGGTACCGCTACCTGAATTGCGGCTATCGCGTCGCGGCCGTCGGTGGCACGGACAAGATGTCCGCCGGCATGCCCGTGGGGGGGGCGCGGACCTACGCGAGACTGGACCGGAACCGGGGCTTCAACTTCGCCAATTGGGCCCGCGCCATCCGCAAGGGACGGACCTTCACCACGTCGGGGCCGCTGATGGAACTCACGGTGGACGGCCGGGCACCGGGCGACGTGATCCGGCTGAAGGGGGGAGCGGGCACGGTCGAGATGCACGCGGCCGCCTCGTGCGTCTGGCCGATCCATCGGCTTGAGATCGTCGTCAACGGCCAGGTTGTCGCCACCGAGCACCAGCGAGAGGGCGCGCATCGGCTCGAGTTGCGGCATCGCATGTCGCTGGCGGGCTCATGCTGGATTGCCGCGCGCTGCGGGAGCCGGCTGTTCCAGCAGCACTGCTGGCCGACCCGGGTGGGGGCTCACACATCGCCCGTATACGTTGTGGTGCCGGGCTCGGAGTTGTTCAGCCCTTCCGACGCCCAATACATGCTGACGATGATCGAGGGCGGACTGGCTTACCTCGACACGCTTTCGGTGCGGGCCGATGAGAAACGGCACCGGGAGATCCGGCGCATCTACCGGCAGGCCCACGACCAACTGCACCGGCGGATGGTCGCCCATTCACACTGAGCTACAGGGATGCCTGCTGCGGGGCACGGGGGCCTCGCCACTCTGCGCCTCCGGCCCGCTTCGCGTGGTTCGCGCCTGTGCTGTAGACCGCAGGGATGTTCTGGCAGGCGCGGGCAATTGGCGAGAGAATGGGGCGTTAGGTAGACTTGTACCGTGAACAGGGAGCGACGTATGCGCGGTCGAACAGGTTTGGCAATGGCTCTAGCGGGGGCGACGGCCTTTGTGTGCGTGGTCGGCGCCAGCCGCCCCGCATCGGCGGCCAGGAAGCCCGACAAGCGCAGACAGGCGCGCAAGGAGCAGTCCTACTACGAGCTTCAGGCCACGGTTCCCAGGAACCTCCGGCAGGCGATCTACAGGCAGCTCGAGCCGCTGGCGCTGGCGGCCTATCCGCGAGCCGATGCGGGTGCGCTGCGAGCGGCCCTTGCCGAGTCGGTCCTGCGCGACGTTCAATCGTTCGGCGTCAGCCGCTCGTCGGGGGTCGTCATGTTCACCAAGGACAAGGCGGGCGCGCTCGACTGCACAGTCAGCATTCCGCTCGGGGCCCAGTACGCCGTCGGCCTGTGGCGTCGGGAGGGGGCGGCCCCCCCGGGCAGGGAACTCCGCGAGCGCCAGGAGTCCTTGACCATGGACGAGGCGCGGCAGATCGCGCGCGAGGTCTTCCGCAATATCGTGCCTACCGTGGCCGAGCGAACGGGGTACGAAGAGGGCCGAGCGCGCGCGGACAAGGGGCTCGGCAGTTTCTATTCGTTCGTGTGGACCGGGCAGGCCCCGGCCGACAGCGGCTTCGGCAAGCGGACGATCTGGATCGCGGTTCGCATGAGCGACGGGGTGGTCCGCAGCGTCAGCGTCGAACAGGAACGGATTCCCACGTTTGCCGTCGCGCGCGAGGAGATCATTGAGCAGGCGCGGGACGCCTTCCAGCAGGAGCTTGTGGCGGCCGGCGAGGACGAGGGACTCCTCCAGCGCATTGGCGAGGCGGCCGACCGGTTCGACCCGACCGACCAGAACTTGAAGCTCCAGATGTTCACGCACTACACGTCGTGGGCGCCGGCGTGGGTGTACATCATTCCGAACTACCTCGAAACCGGTCTGGCCAAGGACATGAGCGCCTGGAACGCGAAGACCGGCGAAGTCCTCATCTCGTGGGTGCTCAAAGGCGGCACGCGGGCGGCGCCGTACCGCGCGCCGGAGTTCTTCTACGAGGCGACGCGCAAGAACGTGCAGGCCGAGCTTCAGGAGCTCGTGGACTCGACGGCGGTGGAGCTGACGCGTCCCGCAACGCAACCGGCGCCCGCCCCGGACACCACGCCGTAACCGATTCGTCGGCGGGCTTGCTGCGCCGCGTGCGTTTTGGCGTGCTGAGGCGGTGATTCGGCCCGCCTCGCAGCGGCGCCTGCTTCGCATGCTCCGGGCGTCCAGCGCGGAAGGGAGAACGAACATGAACGAGCCAGGGCAGCAGGAAGCGACGAGGGATACATGGTATCTCGTGGCGGTGGGAGGGCTGCTGGTGATCATCGTGGCGTCGTTGGCGGCGCTCTGGCTGCTGGAGCGGAATCGGCGGGTCGAGGCCGAGCGGCGGCTGGTGGAGGTCCGTAACGAGCAGTCGCTGGGCTCGGCGCTGGCGCAGATGGGGATGCGATCCGCCGCAGGCGGGGCGGAGATGCTGCCGGGGGCGGGCATTTCGCGCAGCGACATCGCCGATGTGCGCGTGGCCGAGCTGGACGGACGGCCGCGGAATCTGTGGGTCATTTCGGCGGGTGCGGGGCGACGGGTGGGGCTCGAGCCGGGCGATCTGGTGGAAGTGGCGCCCGCGCCGCGAACGCAGCCGGCGGAGGGGAGCCCGTAAGGTCCTGCGGAAAAGGTTTGTCTCCGCCTGGGGGTCTGTTATGCTGTCCGCCGCGCGCAGGGCGCAAGAACCCGATATGTACGAAACACTCGAACACGGCGAGGGCGCTCCGCTTCTGATGCTGCACGGCATGATGGGCGCCCCGGACAACTGGGAAGCGGTGTTCCCCTACCTTCCCGGCGGGTGCCGCGCCATTGCCCTGCAGTTCCCGTTTTTCGAGCCGGAGCACGGGCTGGACAGCGTGCCCGCTGTTACCGACTACGCACAGGGCTACGTCGATCAGGCCGGCCTGAAGGACGTCGTCGTCTGCGGCAACAGCCTGGGCGGGCATGTGGCGCTCGACCTGGCCTTGCGAATGCCCGACCGCGTTCGCGGCTTGGTGCTCTCCGGCTCGTCGGGGTTGTTCGAGCGGACGTTCGGCACGGTCGTCACGCGTCCGCCGCGGACCTGGCTCCGCAGCAAGATCTGCGAGATCTTCCACGACGAGAGGCACGTCACCGAAGAGGTCGTGGACCGCGTCATCGAAGTTATCTCCAATCGCCGCAACGTCCGGCGGCTGGTCCAAATCGCCAAGTCCGCCAAGCGCGATAACGTCGCCGAGCGGCTGCGCAACGTCGCTTGTCCGTCGCTGCTCATCTGGGGGCGGCAGGACCAGATCACGCCTCCCTCCGTCGCCGAGGAGTTCCAGGAGAAGCTGCCCGACAGCCGCCTCGTTTGGCTCGAGTCATGCGGGCACGCCGCGATGATTGAGCATCCCCGTGAGTTCGGGGAAACGCTTGCCGAATGGTGGAACGCCAGGATCAGGCCGGACGCGTTCGCGGCCGCGGGATGAGATTGTGAACGCACTTGGGGCGTTGGTTTCTCTGGCGCTGCGAGGAACGGACCGCTGGCTTCGCAAAGCGGTGGACGACGCGGCCGCATCTCAACGGAGGGTTTTCGACGATCTCATCGAACGTGCCGCCGACACGTGGTTCGGGCGGGAGCACGGCTTCGCGAACATCCGCACACACGCCGACTTCGTCCGGGCGGTGCCCATCCGCGACTACGTGGATCAACTCGAGATGTTCAGGCGGATCGTGGGCGGCGAGCGGTCCGTCTCGTGGCCGGGGCGGGTGAAGCATTTCGCGAAGACATCGGGCACGACGGCGGGTGACAAGAGCATCCCCGTGACGCGCGAGATGATGCGGTCGAACCGACGGGCGGCGATGGGGATTTTCGCGTTCTACGATCGGCGCGAGGGCGCGAGCGCGGGGCGCCTGTTCGGCGGCAAGATGCTGTTCCTGGGCGGCTCGACCGACCTGACCGAGACCGAGAGCGGCGCGCTGGTCGGGGATCTGTCGGGCATCGCGACCGAGTCGATCCATTGGCCTGTTACGCGGGTGTATGAGCCGGGCGAGGAGATCGCCCTCATCGACAACTGGGAGCAAAAGGTCGAGGCCGTCGCGCGGCGGGAGGCGGAGCTGGATGTGCGCTTCGTCACGGGCATGCCGAGCTGGGTCAAGGTGCTGTTCGACCGGCTCTGCGAGCTGAGGCACGTGGACCCGAACGGGGGGATAAGCGAGATCTGGCCGAACTTCGAGCTGTTCGTCCACGGCGGGGTCGATTTCGGCCCGTATCGGGAAGGCTTCCGCCGCTACTTCCGGGAGGATCACCCGCTGCACTTCCTCGAGGTCTATCCCGCGAGCGAAGGCTTCATCGCGATCCAGGCCGAGCGGGACGCGCCCGGCATGGAGCTGCTCGTCGACAACGGGTTGTTCTACGAGTTCGTGCCGCTGAGCGAGTGGGGCCGGCCGGATGCCCCGCGCCTGCCCCTTGAGCAGGTGGAGACGGATGTCCCGTATTCCCTGGTGCTCAGCACCTGCGCGGGGCTGTGGGCGTACGATCTGGGCGACGTGGTGCGGTTCGTGTCGCTCTCGCCCCCGCGAATCGTTTTTGCCGGACGCAACAGGCATTTCATCAACGCTTTCGGCGAGAACATCATCGGCGAGCAGGTCTCCGAGGCGGTGCAAGCCGCCCAGAACACGACCGGCGCCGAGGTCGAGGCGTTCACCGCCGCCCCGCTGTACCCAAGCCAGGAACGCAAGAAGGGGGCGCACGAATACGTAGTCGAGTTCCGCCGGCCGCCCGACGGCGGGGAGGACGCCTTCGCGGCGGCTGTGGACGAGGAGCTGCAAGAACTCAATCACGACTACTCCGTGAAGCGCTCGGGGGACCTCGGCATGTCGCGTGTGGAGGTGAGGGACGTGCCGGGGGGGACGTTCTACGAATGGATGAAGCGGAAGGGGAAGCTGGGCGGGCAGCACAAGGTGCCGGTTTGCGCCAACGGGCGTGAGTACGCCGACGAGATCCTCGCCGTCGCCGAAGATCTCCGCGCCCGAACGGCTTGACGGGGAGGGCCCCGCAGGCTCTGCGTCCTCCGCCTTGAGTCGTGAGCGTTGCTCCGCCCGGAACGGGGCGGTATCATTCCGGGAAACCCCCCGGGCAGACGGCCATGAGGCTACGCGCAAGGCTGACCAAACAACGATTGCTGGCGATCCTGATCTGCGCCTCGGTGGCGATGACGGCATTGGGGCCGTCCGTGTCGGGCGAGGTGCGGACGTGGTTTCACTGGGCGCTGGCGCCGCTGGGCGACGCGGGGCTGTACGTGACCACGACGGTCAAGGGGCACGTGGGCCGCGGCACGCGGATCAGCGAGGAGGACCTGCTGGCGCTTCGGCGCGAGCGCGACGCGCTGGAAGGGGCGGTCATTGAACTCCGTCGCCAGCGCGACGCCCTGCGCCGCTGGTACGCGGATATCAGCACCATCTACCGCAGCATTCCCCCGGAGGACTTCAAGTGCGAGCTGATTCCCGCCCGCGTGGTCGGGCGCGAGTCGCTGCCGTACGTCGCGTCCGGGATGCTCAACGCCGGCAGCGTTCGCGGCGTCGAGGAGGGGGCGATGGTCACCACCCGCAACGTCCTGACCGACCGGGCCAAGGCCCTGGCCCCCAGGCCGTTCAGCGCGCTGGCGACCACGAGCGGAACCGGGCGGCTCGCCACCACGTGTCTGGTCGGGCGCGTCGAGAAGACCTGGGCCTTCGGCGCGACGCTACGACTGATCACCGACCGCGGCTTCGAGATCAACGCGCTCATCTACCGGATCATCGACGACGAGCATCCGCGGATGATCCGTGTGCTCGAACCCGCCCGCGCCCGGGAAGAGCGACTCACGGACGCCAACAACGCGGGGGTCCCCGCGTTCGCCAGGGGGGACGGCGGTCGGCTGGTCGCCCAGGTCCCGGCGAACCATAACGTCCAGCCGGGCGACATGCTGGCGACGAAGCGGGATGAATTCCTGCCGGGCGGGGTCGTGATCGGCGCCATCGAGAAGGTCGTTCCCGACGCCGATCACCCGGGGTTCCAGATCGTTTACGTCGAGCCGCGGTCCGACCTTGAGACCTTGCGGCACGTCTACGTGGTCGTTCCTACCTGGCCGGAGTCCAGACGCTGATGCGATGGGTCGCCGTCTTCATCCTCGCGTACCTCGCCCTGCTCGCCCAGACGACGCTGGTGCGGCTGGTGCAGATTCACGGGTTGGGCGTGGGCACGGTCGCTCCGGACCTGCCCGCGATCGTCGCGGTGTTTCTCGCCCTCCACGCCGGGCGGGCCGTGGACGCCATGCTGGCGGCGTGGGTGCTCGGGCTCGGGCTCGGCCTGACGGCTTCGGGCGGGCCCGGCGGCGGTACGGTGCTCGGGCCGATGGCCGTGCTGTACGCGCTGACGGCGGGCGGCCTGTTCCGCGTTCGCGAAGCGTTCTTCCGCGACCGCATCCACGCCCAGGCCCTGCTGACACTGGCGTTCTGCCTGTTGGTTCACGGCGCATGGGTGACCGCGCAGGCGCTGCGGGCGTTCGGGTACATGACGTGGCCCGCGTACGGCGAGATGCTTCTGCAGGCGTTGGGCATCTCGGTCTATACGGCCGTGGTGGCTCCGCTGGTACACTGGGCGCTGCGGCGCGGGCAGCGGGTGCTGATGAACGTGTCGGCGGGGCGAGGCCGGCGCGCCGGCGCGTAATTCGCCGAGCGAAACGATGTATGTGCGACGACTGAAAATCTTCATGGGGGTCATCGCCGCGGTGATGCTGGTGGTGATCGTCCGGCTGGCGCAACTCCAGATTCTTCATGGCGCGAAATACCGCGAGCGGGCGGAGAAATCGCTGCGGAGCGTGGAGTTACTGCCGTGTCGGCGCGGGACCGTCCACGACCGCCACGGCCGCATACTGGCCGTGAACAAGCAGTGCTACGAGTTCTGTCTCGACTACCGGTTCCTCACGAGCGACGCCACGTGGGTGAACCGGGAGAAGCGGCGGCTCGCGGCCCGGGAGGATCTCTCGCAGCGAAAGGCCGACGAGGTGTATGCCCGGCGCGCGAGGAACACCTGGGAGATTGCGGCGGAGTTCGGCGGGGTCACGCGCGAGGAACTGAGCGAGGCGGCCCGGCGGATCATCGCGCGTGTTCGGGCCATCCTGCGCTACCTGCGCGAACGGCGGCGCTCCGCGGGCGCGGGCGTTGCCGAGGTCGCCTCGCTGGAGATTCGGGAACAACACCAATCGCACCCGGTGATCCGGGGGCTGTCGGAGGAATCGGCGGCGGCCATTAAGGCGCGCCTCAATGAGATGATCGGCGCGTCGGTGCGTCCGGGCTACATCCGCTACTACCCGTACGAGGCGACGGCGTGCCACGTGATCGGGACCACGCGGGAAGTCAGCGCCGAGGAGCAGAAGCGACTGAACCTGGCCGCGGACGAGGCGGATTGGATCGACCGGGCCCGCGTGAACTACCTGGACGGCGACGTGATCGGCGCGAACGGGATCGAGCTTGCGTGCGAGACGGCGCTGCGCGGGCGGCGCGGCTACCGAACGCTCAAGCGCGCCGGCAAGACGCACGAGGTGACCGAGGAACACAGCGGCACGCCCGGCGGATCCGTGCGGCTGTCGCTGGATATCGAGCTGCAGCGTCGGCTGACGGATCTGTTCGTCCGGACGACGAGCGCGAAGAACGCGGCCGACGGGGCGCGCGTGGGGCATGCGCCCAGCAACGGGGCGATCGTCGTGCTCTCACTGCCGGAGCGTGAGGTGCTGGCGCTGGTTTCGGTGCCGACGTACGACTTGAACGGATACCGCGAACTGCTCGCCGAACTGGGCGAGGCCCCCCGTGGACAGCCGCTGCTCAACCGCCCCGTGCAGGTGCGGTATCCCATTGGCTCGACGGCGAAGCCCGTCGCGGCGCTGGCGGGGCTCAGCACGACCCGCCCGGGCAAGGGCATCACCCGCGGCACGCAGTTCACCTGCAACGGACGGATCCAGGTGGGGCGGGCGAAATACCTCCATTGCTGGACGGAATGGCGCGGCATGGCCGGCCACGGGCCGGTCAACGTGGTGGAGGCGATCAAACACTCGTGCAACATCTTCTTCTATTCCGTGGGCGGTCGACTGGGGCTGGAGGAACTCAGCCGGTGGTTCGTGGAGTTCGGCTTCGCGGACGTGGTCGGCCTTGGGCTGCCGGAGGAGCAGCCCGGCATTGTGCCGACCCAACAGTGGCTGGCTGAGAAGAAGCCCGGTTACCGTCCGGTACCCATCGACGCGATGCAGGTCGCCATCGGGCAGGGCTTTCTCGGGGCCACGCCTGCCCACGTCGCCAACGCGATGGCCACGATCGCGTGCGGGGGGCGGTTCCGCCGGCCGCTGTTGGTTGTGGATCCGGCGTCGCCGCCTGCGCCCGAACGCGACCTGGGAATCGCTGCCGCCGACGTGCAGGCCGTCGTCGAGGGAATGTACAAGGTCGTCAATGAGTCGGGCGGGACGGCCTACCGCCGGTTCCGTGAGGGGGCGCCGCCGATCACGGGCGTCACCGTGCACGGGAAGACGGGCACGGCCACCGCGACCCCGACCGACCTGGACCACGACGGCGTCATCGACGCGTACGAACGTAACCGCAATGAGATGGGCTGGTTCGCGGGCTTTGCCGTGCCGAAGGGCGGTGCCGCCGGCCGCCCGGGAACGCGCGGCATCGCCTTCGCCGTCGTCGTCGAGTACGTGACGGGCGGCGGCGGGCGGAACGCCGCCCCCATCGCCCGCGAGGCGATCCGCACCTGCCGCGAACTGGGATACATCGAGTAGCCGACATGCCCGAGACGCTGCGGAGATACCTGCGCTATACGAGTTGGCCGATCCTCGCCGCGATGATCGCGCTGATGGTGCTCGGCGTGCTGGCGATCAGCGCGTCGGAGCTGGCGGAGGGCGAGGCGGCGGGCTTCTCGACGCGGCAGACGATCTCGGCGTGCGTGGCGCTGGGCGCGTTCGTCCTAGCGACGGTCGTGCCGTATCCGCGGGTGGGCCGGTTGGCGTACCCGCTGTTCGGCATCACGCTGGCGATGCTCGTGCTGGTGCTGTTCCTGCCGGAGGTCCGCGAGACGCACCGCTGGATCGCCCTGGGCCCCGTACAGTTCCAGCCGTCGGAGGTCGCCAAGATCGCGTTCATCGCCCTGCTGGCGTGGTATTTGCGCTACCGCGACAACTACCGCCGCCTGACCGGGCTGATCGTGCCGTTCGTGCTGACGCTCGTGCCGATGGTGCTCATCCTCCGCGAGCCGGATCTGGGGACGGCGCTGCTGTTCCTGCCGACGCTCTACTTCATGCTGTTCATGGCCGGGGCGAAGTGGCGCCACCTGCTGGGCATCGTGGGCGTGGCGACGGCGCTGGTCTTCGTGCCCGTGCCGCACCGCATCACGGAAGCGATGCAGAACGAGGAGGCGGCCGACCGGGCGGCCCTGGCATACTGGGTGGAGCGCGACGCTGACCGGAAGCCGACGCGCGTGTGGCTGGCGGCGCCGCTGGCGATCATGAAGCAGCACCAGATCCACCGCATCGACGGCTGGCTGCGGCAGGGCGACCCGCGGATCGCGATGGGGCGCGGTTACCAGCTTTCGCACTCCAAGACGGCCCTGGCGTCGGGCATGATGACCGGGCGCGGCGACTGGAGCGACGCCGACACGTACCTGTCGCTGCTACCCGAGGACCACACCGACTTCATCTTCAGTGTTATCGGCGGGCAGTGGGGGTTCGTCGGCTGTGTGGGGGTGCTGGCGCTCTACGCGGTGATCTTCGTTTTCGGCATCGAGATCGCCGCGATCACACACGACCCGTTCGCCCGGCTGCTGGCGGTGGGGGTGCTGGCGCTCATGCTCGCGCAAATCTTCATCAACGTCGGCATGACGATGGGGCTCATGCCGATTACCGGCATGACGCTGCCGCTGGTCAGCTATGGCGGCTCGTCTCTGGTGGTCAACTGCGCCGCGCTCGGGCTGCTGGTCAACGTCGGCATGCGACGGCCGATCCTGCTGTCGAAGCGCCCGTTCGAGTATGGGCCCGAAAGAGAGAAGCCCGTCCGCGTGGGTGTGATGGCCGACGCCCCGCGGTCCGCCGAATGACCGCCCCCTAGCTGCCCGGAAGGTAGTAGTAATACAGCCGCCAGATCACCGACAGGCCGATGTAGAAGAGGCAGAAGCCCCAGCAGGCGGCCTCGGCGAGCCAGTGGCGGCGGAAGGCGATGAAGATGATCGACGCGGACGCGACGGCCGCCAGCTTGAAGGCGATCAGACCGACGCGATGGTCCAGCAGCAGGCGGGCGATGGGATTGCGCTCCTCGAACCCGCCGATGTCGTGGGCGAGCAGCGTGAACGCCAGGTCGAAGAGATTGAGCACGACGAGAACCAGGACCAGCGCGATGACGCGCCCCGACCGTCCCGTCGCCCGAATGTGGATCAGGCGCCGCCACAGGGGCCCGCGCCGCGAGGCAGCCCTCGCGGGTAGCGGCTCGTTCGAAATGCTGGGTGCCTGAACCATCTTCCTCGTCATCGGTAAGGCGGCAAGAGCCCTTGAGCAAGACTGTAACCCATTCTACGAAGGCTGCGGGCAGCGCGGATGAGTTGCCGACGCCGTTTTCCCTGGCCGAAGCGCCCCGGGCGCGGCCGCTTCGACTGCCCGACGGCTACGAGACGGGTGTGTACGTCCACCGGCCGCCGGAAGGCGCCGCGCGCCTGCCCGTGCTCCACATTCACGGCATCCAGTCGCATCCGGGGTGGTTCTTCGCCTCGTGCGCCGACCTGGCGAAGCGCGGGCACGCGGTCTATCAGGTCACGCGCCGGGGCAGCGGGGCGAATCGTCCGGCTCGCGGCGATGCGAAATCGGCGAAGCAACTGCTCGACGACGTCTCGGCCGGGTGCGAGTTCGTACGGCAGGACGCCGAGACCGAGCGCCTGCACCTGGTGGGTGTTAGTTGGGGCGGCAAGCTGCTGGCGGCCTGGGCGGCGACGGAGCAGGCGGCGGCCGGGGCGGTGTCGCTGACGCTGGTAGCGCCAGGGGTCGTTCCGCGGGTGGACGTGAGTGGGTGGACCAAGCTGGGCATCGGCCTGTCGCTGCTCTGTTGCCCGCGCCGGCGATTCCAGATCCCGCTCAGCGACCCGGAACTGTTCACGGAACACGAGCCGATGCGCGAGTTTCTCCGCGGCGACCGACTCGCACTGCATCGCGCCACGGCCCGGTTCCTCTTTGCCAGCCGGCGCCTTGACCGCACGCTCCGCCGCGCGCCCGCCGGCGCCCTGCGCCTTCCCACGACGCTCCTTCTCGCGGCGCGCGACCGCATCATTGATCGCGAGGGAACTCGCCGAGCCGTCGCCCGCCTGACGGCTGGCGGGGCCGAGGCCGTCGAGTTCGACGCCGCGCACGTGCTCGAATTCGAGCCCGACCGCCGGCCGTTCTTCGACGCCCTGGCTGCTGCGCTCGCACGCGGCGAATCGTCGCGCGGCTGAGTCAAAAAGGCCACGAAACGGGAGAGGCAGGGAGCAACGCGGGGCTTCGGGGCGAAGACTTCCGGCGTCTTTCCAGGCTTCCTTCGTGGGCTCGGTGGCCTGGGTGATCTCTGTGGTTTCAGGACGCCTTGGCGTAGCTCGTGCCGCGCCAGGTGAGCGTGGCACCGGGTCGGAGTTTGAGGATCGCCCAAGCGACGGCCGTCATCGCCGCCAGGCAACCCAGTGGGTACGAAAGCGCCATCCACGCCCGCTCGCCGAGCAGGCGGTAGTAGCGGCAAATGACCGAAAGCTGCGTCACCACCGCCGCCGCCCCCGCCACACCGCACGCCCAGGCCCAGGCCGAGCCGCTCGAAGCGGCGTGGGCGAACCCGACGACGGCCGCTGCATAGGGCAGCAGGCCCATCACCGCCAGCACTGTCCACGAGACGAGCAGCCGCCGCAGTCGGCCGAACGAGCCGAGAAAAATCCGGCACCAGCCCCGCATGAGTTCACCGAACGTTCGATACATCCGAACGCTGTAGAGGTCGTGGCTTCGGACCACGCGCAGCGACCGGCCGGCCTGCTTGACGCGGCGCGCGAGGTGCATGTCCTCCATTACCTTGTCGCGGATCGCCTCGTGCGTGCCGATCTCGCGGTACACGTCGCGGCGAATCAGCACGAAGGCACCGTTGGCGTAGGCGTTCGGGCGGGCCGGGTCGTTGACCTTATCCGGGTGGAACCAGATCATCATCACGCCGCTGCACACCGGTTGGACGATCGCCTCCCAGAGGGTTTGCGTCTCGAGCACGGGGAGGACGCTGAGGAGATGGGCCCGCTGGTCCGCGGCGTGCCGCATGGCCACCGAGAGCGCCCGCGGACAGCCCCACCGGCAGTCGGCGTCGGTCGTGCAAAGCCATTCGCCCCGGGCGGCTTCGGCGCCCCGAACGATGGCGTGGTTCTTTCCGCACCAGCCTTCCGGCAGGCGGTCGATGTGGAAGGCGCGGACGCGGGGCTCCTCGGCCGCCAGGCGGTCGGCGATGGCGCCCGTGCCGTCCGAGGAGCGGTCATCGCAGATGATGACCTCGAACCGCGGGTAATCCTGGGCCAGCAGTGACCGCACGCAAGGCTCCAGGTTCGCCTGCTCATCTTTGGCGGCCACGATGATGCTGACCATCGGCGCGTCGTCGGCCGCGCCCGGGGCGTCGGGGGTGAGGACGAGGGCCCCCCGGTTCTCACGCGAGATCATCGCGTGGCGGCTTGTCCATACGAGCAGCACCAGCCCGCTGAGGATCGTCATGACGGTCGTGAGTGCGAGCATTCCGGCCTAGCCTCGTGGCGAGCAGTTCTGAAGGCGGACCAGAAGCTCGACTTCCCCCACGTCGAGGCGCATCCGGCGGGCGATCTCGACGGGGTCGAGGCCCTGTCGGCTAAGCCGCACGACCTCCGCTTTGCGCCGAGTCTCCTCGGACGACTCGTAGCTGCCGGGCTCGTGGCCGTCGAGTAGCTCGCGCAGGCGGGCCGTGCGGCGTTCCGTCTCCGTCAGCAGCGAACGCGTCTCCTGCATCTGCCGCGCGAGATCCCGCTCGATCCGGGCCGCCAGACGCTCCAGCCGGTCCGCCAGCGCCTCCAGGTCGCGCATGCGTTCGTCGGGGCTCGCGGCCTCCTCTTGGTTGCCTTCGATTCGTCGGGGGCGCGTCCGCTGGCGCAGGACCACCACGATCAGGCCGAGCACCACCCCCGACGCCACGAACGACGCGGCGATCAGTCCGGGAAGTGCTTCCTGGAAGGTCATGGCCATCACGCGCGCTCCCGTGCGAACGCGGACTGGGCGGCGGCGATCACGTCGCGAATGCCGACACCGTGCGCCTTGGCGGCCCCGTCGCAGTCGGCGAACTCGGGCGACGCGCTCACTCGCCGCCCGCCGCGGAGGCCGGTCTTCATCCGGATCGGCCCGTACCGCGTCTCGACGGTTTTCCACTCGCGATTCAGCTTGCGGCGCGTCAGCCGCCGCCGGCGGACGCCGAACGTGGTGGTTTCGGCAAAGAGGATCTCCTCGGCACGGTCGGCCTCGGCGGGATGCGCCAGGGCCGACAGTACCCACGCGGGCCGCGACCGCTTCATGACGGCCGGCGTCGCCCACGCGTCGAGACAGCCCGCCGTAAGCAGCCGTTCGATCGTCGCTCCAAGCACCTCGCCCGTGCAGTCGTCGAGGTTCGCGGAAAGCTCGACGACGGCGTCGGCATCGCCTTCGCCCTCGGGCGCGCGGTCGCCGATCCACACGCGCAGCAGGTTGGGCGTGGGCCCGGTTTCGCGCGTGCCGGCGCCGTAGCCCACGGCCCGCACGTTCATTTCCGGCAGCGCCCCAAACGACTCGGGGAGAGTCGTCAACAGAGCGGCGGCCGTGGGGGTGGTCGCCTCGCCGGGGACGTCACCAGCCAGCGTGGGCACGCCGGTGAGCAGATTTGCCGTGGCGGGGGCGGGCACGGGCAGCGTGCCGTGCTCGCACTCGACCGTGCCCGAGCCGAGCCGCAGCGGCGAACAGGCCACTTCGTCGATCCCCAGGAGTTCCATGGCCACGCAGGCGCCCACGATGTCGATGATGCTGTCGATCGCGCCGACTTCGTGGAAGTGGACCTTTTCGATGGCGATGTTGTGGACCTTCGCCTCGGCCTCGCCCAAGCGCTGGAAGGTGGCTCTCGCCCGTTCGGCCGCGCGGTCCGACAGAGCCGCCGCGTCAATCATCGACAAGATGTCGCCAAGGTGGCGGTGGGGCTGTTGAGCCGCGGAGGGGGTCACGGTGAACTTCGTCCCCGCCAGGCCGCCGCGTTGCGCTGTCTCGGCCGAGAGCCCCACTTCGCCCACGGGCAGCTTCCGCAGGGCCGCCTCCAAAGCGGCGAAATCGCATCCCGCATCGAGCAGGGCGCCGACGATCATGTCGCCGGCCGCGCCCGCGAAGCAGTCGAAGTACGCAAGGGTCATCAAAGGTCCCGTCGGCTGGTGCCGCTAGCGAGTGTATGGATCGACCGGCGCGAAAGCAAGGGCGCCGCCCCCCGTGGCGGCAATTGCATGGTACAATCCGGGCGTCTCGCGGGCTTGGCCCGGCCGGCGGGGCGGATTGTGACAAGGGTAGCCCTCGCCGCGCCGTTGAGGCGGGCGTGAAGGACATTGACGCCGACGAATCGTTTTGCCTACCGGTCACTGGATGAGCTTGTGGCGGATGCCTCCTGCCGCGGGCTCGACCTGCCCGTCAGCGAGGACGCATCGGTCCTCGCCCAGCCCCTTGCCTGGGGCCACCTCACGCTGCCCAACCGTCTCGCCGCTCAGCCCATGGAGGGCTGTGACGCCCACGCGGACGGATCGCCGGGCGAACTGACGCGGCGGCGCTACCTGCGCTTCGCCGCGGGCGGGGCCGGCCTTATTTGGTTTGAGGCCACGGCCGTCGTCCCCGAGGGCAGGGCCAATCCGCGGCAGCTCTGGCTTCACGAGGGCAACCTCGGTGTGTTCCGGGCGATGGTGGACGAGGCCCGGGATGCGGCGGCGGAGACCGCGGGGGCTCGACCGGTCTTCGTCCTGCAACTGACGCATTCGGGGCGGTATAGCCGGCCCGGCGGCGAGCCGGCGCCCGTCATCGCTCACCATTCGCCCGTGCTCGACCCGCAGCAGGATCTGCCGCCGGACTACCCGGTCATCTCCGACGAGCAACTCGATGTCCTGCAGCAGGCGTTCGTTCGCTCGGCGCTGCTGGCGGCCGACGCGGGATTCGACGCGGTGGATCTCAAGGCGTGCCACCGATACCTGTTCAACGAACTGCTGGCGTCGCATACGCGCGAGGGACGCTACGGCGGCGACCTCGAAGGCCGCACGCGAATGCTCCGCGAAACTTTCGCCAAGGTACGAGACGCGGCCGGCGGGCGGGTCCAGGTGACCAGCCGGCTCAACGCCTACGATGGCATTCCGTACCCGTATGGCTGGGGCGTGGACGGGCGGGAGCCGCCCGGTCCCGACCTGGCCGAGCCGCTGCGGCTGCTGCGCGAGCTGGGCGAACTCGGCCTGAACGCCGTGAACATCACCGGCGGCAACCCGTACTCAAACGCCTACGTTAACCGCCCGGCCGACAAGGCCATATCGCGGACCCGCACGCCGCCGGAGCACCCGCTCGAGGGCGTCGCCCGGCTACTCTCGCTGGCGAGAGATCTTCGGCGGGGCGTACCTGATGTGTTGATGGTCGGTAGCGGCTACTCGTGGCTCCGGGAATACGTTCCTTACTTCGCGGCCGGGGCCGTGCGGGACGGCTGGACGGACATCGTGGGGCTCGGTCGCGGGGCGCTCGCGTATCCGGACTTCGCGCTCGACATCTTGCGCGAGGGGCGGATGCACCGGACCAAAGCGTGCATCACGTGCAGCGGGTGCACGCAGATCATGCGTGACGGTGGGCAAGCGGGGTGTATTGTCCGTGACGCCGAGGTGTACGGCCCGATCTACCGGGCGGGGCGGGATGCGCGCGGGCGAGGGCGTTGAGGGCGGCGAGGGGCGAGGGTGTCCACTCCGTTAACGGCCGTGGGGGGGGGGGACCGAGAAATCTTCCGCGCATGGCGCCGCGCGCACGCGCCCTCGTCGCCGAGGCTTGCGCAGCGAGGGGCTCGCGGGGGGGGTGATGCCCCAAGGACGGGCTCGTCGCGGCGGTTTCGGGGATACAATTCAGACGACGGCGGGAGACCAACGGCATCAACCAGAGGGCGGAGGGGGATAAGGAGAACGGAAGTCCGCGATGGCCGAGTCGCGGGCTCGAGATCCGGTGATGTCGTTGTTCAAGTCGGAGGCGGTCAGGTCCGATGAGCGTATGGGTGGCGCGCGAGTTGGGCAGCCACCGCCTGCGTCAGAAGCGCAAGGGCATGAAAACAAGGAAGTTGTGATGGTCACGGTTGGCGATCAGTTCGTGGAGTTTCGGTTTTTCCGCCCTCAGGCAGCGCAAGTTCACCTCGCAGGGGATTTCAACGGGTGGCGTGAGGGCGAACTGCCCATGCGGCGGACCCCCGATGGCTACTGGGTTGCGCAAATGCGCCTGCCTGCCGGCGAATTCCGCTTTCGCTACTGTGCGGATGGTGAGTGGTTCACCGACTATGCCGCCTTCGGCGTGGAACCGGGGCGGTTTGGCATGGACAGCGTGTTGCGGGTGCCGGTGGTGCCGCTGAGCTTCTCGTCGAGAGTCGGCGTGGCCGCCGCGAACGAGCCTGTCGCGAGCACGGCCGCCGCCTAGCCCGAAACTGGCCCTTTCCAGGAAGCCCGCCGCGCCGGACTATTCCTCGCGCCGCGGGGGTTCGGCGTCGGGCGTTGGGGCCTCCGCGGGTGTGGTGTCAGTTCCCTCAGTTTCCGGGTTCGTGGCGGCCTCCTGCTTGGGCGGTTTGGCCGCCTTGTCGGTAACCGCTTGGCGAAGCTCCTCGGTCTTGGGCAGGTCGTCCAGGCTCGACAGGCCGAACACCTCCAGGAAGCGCTTCGTGGTTCCGTAAAGCATCGGGCGTCCGAGCACCTCGGCGCGTCCGACAATCTTGACGAGCTGCTTCTCCATCAGGCCTCGGAGGACCTCGCCGCAGGCCACGCCGCGGATGGCCTCGACGTCGGCCCGCAGCACGGGTTGGCGGTAAGCGACGATGGACAGCGTCTCCATGGCGGCCTGGGTCAGCCGCGTCTCCTGGCGGGCCTGCAGCAGCCGCGAGAGCGCCTCGTGGTACGCGGGAAGCGTCAGCATTTGGTAGCCGCCGGCAATCTCCTCGACGCGGAACGCGCAGCCCATCTGTTCGTAGCGGGCGTTGAGCTGCTCGATGGCCTGGCCGACCGGGCGCCGGCCGGGCAGATTCGCGACCCTCGCGAGCTTGTCGGGCGTCAGCGGGGTGTCGCTGGCGAACAGGGCCGCCTCGACGACGGCGATGTCGTCGGGGGACGGAACTCCCTTGGCGGATTCGGCCATCTCGGTGTCGGTCATGGCTGCAGAGCATACCGGCGGGACAGTCGTCCGCCTAGTCGTACTCCTCTTCGTTGACCGGCTCAGTGGTCGGCTGCGTGGAGGGCACGACGACGGGCAGCCCGGTGGGCGGCAGGGGTTCCATGATCGGGCGGACCGGCAGCGGCTCCGGCTCCGGCGCCGGCGCCGGCTCGGGAGCGAGCGCCGGTGTGGGGGTGGGCGCGGGCTCCGGCGCGGGCTGGACGACGACCGGCGGCTGGGGAGGAGTCGGCTCGACGACGGGCGCGGGCTCAGGCACCGGCTGCGGTTCGGGCTCGACGGTCACCGGCGGCTGCGCGGGGGCGGGCTCGATGATCGGCGCGGGCGTTGGCTGGATGACCGGGGCCGGCTGGACAGCCGGCTGCGGCGCGGGCACCGGCGCTGGCGGGGGCGGGGGCGGCACGTACGGGCGAACCACCGGCTGGGGCGGGGCGGGTACGGGAAGTTGCTCGCGAAGGACGACGACCTGGCGGACCTCGATG
>Ga0272441_10004867_pt1 | contig 23827 bp, 19 predicted proteins | sample SSMProp6N_FD_193582 | JGI IMG/M metagenome (GOLD analysis project Ga0272441, IMG submission 193582) | Marine sediment archaeal communities from Little Sippewissett salt marsh, Falmouth, MA, United States - SSM-Prop-6N | ecosystem: Environmental > Aquatic > Marine > Wetlands > Sediment ...
ACCTCTCACTTATAGTCTTGTACATTCTATCCTCATCTAATTCCTCTAGAGGTAGTCCCTTCTTCTCAAAATGTTTATTCCTTTCTCTGACAATTCTTACTATACCGGCCTGAATCTTTCCTCTAAGAATTCTGGCATTCTTAACATCTTGATCAGTAATTGTATAAGTCTTTAACCACTCTATATGATCTTCTGATGGTCTCCCTAAATCGTTCGACCAATCTGCGTTTATGAATTCCCACTTCAATTCGTTAAGTAAACCTTTTGTTACATCTTCCTTCTTCATTTTCTTATCCTAATTCAATTCGATCTGACTTGACCGCAGAGCATAATAATGGGGACAGCCACCTACTTAATCGCTATGTCACGCCCTTTAATGGGTGACTGTCGCCGTTTTCTCTCGTCTTACCGTTCGTCTGTCAGCTTGAGACAAGCTCTGAGAACTCGCCACGATACCAAAATCCAAAGCCTGACCCCTTTTCCTCCCTCAAATGTTAGGGTTTCACTTCTGGTCTACGTCTGCCAACTCTCCTTTGAAAGAGCTCTTGGGTCGTTTCTGGGTCGACGCTCATGCCTATACTTGCCCAGTAACCGATTCCTTTCTTTTCCAAATTAACCTCATGCTGCTTTTGGACCATGAGAGGGTTAGATTCAATGCCATTAACGGAAAACACAAGCTCAATACTTTCAATTGTGATTTTGCCATCTTCAAGCAAGTCGCCACGAATGAAGGGTACATGGATATCAATGTGGCTGAATGCACCTAACATGCTCCCTCTCTGTCCCAATGGAAAGGAACCGTCCTTGACGTTTTGTATTGACGAAAACGACGCTCTGCACTCACTTAATGATGTAAACCTGTAAACCTCAGATGCATAGAATTTGATGGATTGGCTGCCATTAGAGAGAGTTACGTAATACTCATTGTTAACAGGTGACAACATTTGCGATGGATATGGTTTCGAATCCCACTTTCCAGAAAATGTCACCTTGAGGCGCGACGATAGCCGACGTAAGGTATTCTTTTGATCTTCAAAGTCCGTGCGCAAGCGTTCGTATTCATTTTTCAGATTCTCTATGGCTTCTGATCGTTCGACGGATGGGAAACTTGTTTCGACTAATGATATGAGTGGCTTAACATCATCACGTAATCTTCGTAACTCGGTTAATTCAGGACTTGGAATAATCCAGCTAACCAGATAACCCAGTATTGCACTGACGATGGCACCGCATAAAAGTGGTGTTTTCTCAACGTGGAATATGCAGTAACGAGAGCCAGGTAATGCATTCCGCTTACACGGCTCTCTTGTGGATTTTGCTGTAGCTGCACAACGTCGTTTCATAGAATTATGCCTGCATACACTAGTGACAGCCCCCCCCGTTATCTCACACGTTCTCTTGCCCACCGGCGACGACGCTGGCTTGCGGGTGGATCGTTCTTCAGCAATTGCTGTACTCGTTCTTCGATCTTCTCGGCGCTCAGGCCGGCGTAGTCGTGGGAGAGTTCTTCACGTCGCTTCCGCATGAAGGCTGCGGGGTCAAACGTCTTCTTCTGTCTCATACAGCACCTCTTCGGGCGTGCGTGTCTCGATCAGGCCATTGCGACCCTCCACGGCACGAAAATCCAAAGCCTGCTTCATTAGCTTTCTTGGCTGATCTCATTTCTGCCACGTTTTCTTCACGAACTCCGCGACCTGTCGGAGCAGATCCGTGTTTTTGGTCACGAAGTCAGCGTCTGACGTGATCTTGAACTGGTTTCGCTTTTGGACGAATGAAATGTTCTGCTCGTCGAGGAGTTGCGAGACCTCGTCAAGATGGTCGTCGGAAATGCGAAATCCAAGGAGGGACTTCTTCGCACTCCGTTTGCGAAACCAGAAGTAGTTGTTGCCCAGGACCGTGAATGCAACGTAGTTCTTCACAAAACGAATGGTCGGGCACTCGAAGAGGTCCCCGATGCACTCGAGCAGCGCACGTGCTGCTTCGATTGTCCAAGGTGCTTTCTTCTTCCAAAAGGCCTCATCGTACACTTCTCCATCTCCTGTTCCGTCATCCGGTTCTTCGTATGTGTCGAGGACCTTCGAGAAGTGGAGGGCCTTGTGCCCTCCCGACTCGATCATGTTCACCTGAACAGCGATGATCGGGATGGAGTGGCTGAGAAGCTGGATGACGTTGAAGAAACGTCGGGTTATGCACTCGGCCACAAGGACAGCGTAGTGCTGGCGTTGTGGCCATCGACGCTTTTCATTGTCCCAATATTCTATTGTGCGGATGATATGGGATTCATCGGTCTCGCCAAGCATGATCTCGACTTCGTACATGGAATCGTCCTCTGGGTTCTTGAGAAGGATGTCCAGTCGTCCACCGGACGATTGGATACGTTCCTTTGAGACCGATTCCAGATCGCCGAGATTGAGGCAGGCCGGGTTGTCGTAGATTTTGTCACGGAGCCAGTATTCGTCGAAACCGGCTTCACGTATGCTCGCCACTGTGGCAATCGGTATGTCCATATGTCGGCTCTCCACTCTGCGAATAGCAATCATATCGATCCGCACAAAACGCGGGATTGGTCGGTGTCAGGCGTATAAGGCGCTTTCTTCCTCTCAGGATCACACCTACGCATTTCAGATTGTCGCCGTGCGGTATCCAATGGCGTCCGCGTCGTTCCTCCAACTCATTTGTCGCGGGTTTGGCCGGGACAACTTCCTGAGAGTATTATGCGCGAAACCGAGCGGGAAAACAAGTCAAAACAAGTCGGTGAAAAGGGAGCTTCCGAATGAAAGCCACGGGGTCAAAGGTCTTCTTCTGTCTCATACAGCACCTCTTTGAACCTGCGTATCTCGGTCAAGTCATTGCGAACATTGAAGTTATGCCTCTCGCAAAGACGCAAAGATCGCCAAGGTTGGAGGGTCTTTTCATTGAGGCCTTCTTTGCGCTCTTGGCGCTCTTGGCGCTCTTGGCGAGAGGATATTCGGTTCCGGCCGCAGGCCGGGGCGTATTACTAACTCGCAACAACTGGAAGTTCTTTTTAGATACTTTCACGGCCACACTGCAAGTCTATAGAACACAACGAATCATGTCTCACACGGAGACACAGGGACACGAAGGTCAGAATAACCCGAGGCCCGTTGTTCTCTGTGGCTTCGTGGCTCTGTGTGAGTTGACTTTGGTTCCGGCCAGAGGCCGGCCTGCCTCCGTACTCGTTCATAGGTGGTTCCAACCTCAGAGGGTCTCGTTGCGGCCGGCATCATTGATTGTGGATGATTGACAATTGATTGTTTCTTCGTGCTCTTCGTGCCCTTCGTGGTTCAGGCTGTTGCAATCCTCATGGCCGGGAGGCCCGCCCATCATGTGTCATATGGAACCACGAAGAGCACGAAGGACACGAAGCAGGATCACAAACGCGCTATTCCCTCGGTGTTCCTCGCAACAACAGCGATTGCCTTCAAGGACATGGATTCAGGCGAAGGCGGTTTTGGGGCCGCCTTCGCCTGTCCGTATATGTGTAACAACGCCGGTACTTTCGCTTCGGACCCGGCGTTGATTGCGTCGTCGTCTACGCTATTGGTCCTTGGCTTCGAATTCGGCGTCGATTACGTCGTCTCCGCCTTTGCGTTTGACCTCGCCTTCGGGGGGCGGGCCCTGCTGGGGTTGTTCGGCGGCGCCGGGCGCGGCACCGGCGGGTCCGCCGGCGGCCGCCTGCTTCTTGGCGGCTTCTTCGTAGAGGACCTTGCCTAACTCCTGGCCGGCTTCGCTGAGGTTTTCGACGGCCTTCTTGATCGCGTCGGGATCCTCGCCCTTGGCGGCCTCCTTGAGGTTGGTCACCGCGTTTTCGATGTTGCCGCGCGTGTCGGCGGAGACCTTGTCGCCATGCTCTTTCAGCGTCTTCTCGGTGGAGTAGATCAACTGGTCGGCCTGGTTCTTGAGATCGACGACCTCGCGGCGCTTCTTGTCTTCCTCGGCGTGGGACTCGGCCTCGTGCGTCATGCGGTCGATCTCGTCGTCGTTGAGCCCGGAGCTCGACTTGATCACGATCGACTGCTGCTTGCCGGTGCCCAGGTCCTTGGCCGAGACGTTCAGGATGCCGTTGGCGTCGATGTCGAAGGCCACTTCGATCTGGGGAATCCCGCGCGGCGCCGGCGGAATATCCGTGAGCTGGAACCGGCCCAGCGTGCGGTTGTCCTTGGCGAATTCGCGCTCGCCCTGCAGGACGTGGATATCCACGGTGGTCTGGCTGTCGGCGGCGGTGGAGAAGACCTCCTTCTTGCTGGTCGGGATCGTGGTGTTGCGCTCGATGAGGCGGGTCATAACGCCGCCGAGGGTCTCGACGCCGAGCGACAGGGGCGTAACGTCGAGCAGCAGGATGTCCTTGACGCCGGCGTCGCCGGAAAGGACCGCGCCCTGCACGGCCGCACCGAGAGCGACCACCTCGTCCGGATTGATGCTCTTGTTCGGCTCCTTCCCGAAAATCTCCTTCACCATCTCCTGGACCTTCGGGATTCGCGTCGAGCCGCCGACGAGCAGGATCTCGGCGATCTCGTTGGGCTGCAGCTTGGCGTCCTGGATGGCCTTGAGACACGGCTGGCGGAGCCGCTCGAAAATGGGCTCGGCCAGGGACTCGAACTTGCTGCGACTGAGCGTGATCTGCAGGTGCTTGGGCCCCGACTGGTCGGCGGTGATGAACGGCAGGTTCACCGTCGTCTCGAGCTGCGTGCTCAGCTCGCATTTGGCCTTCTCGGCGCCTTCCTTGAGGCGCTGATGGGCCATGGCGTCCTGGCGCAGGTCGATTCCTTCGGTCTTCTTGAACTCGTCGGCCAGGTAGTTGATCAACAGGGCGTCGAGATCGTCGCCGCCGAGGTGGGTGTCACCGTTGGTGCTGAGGACCTCGAAGACGTTGTCGCCGATGTCGAGGATGGAGACGTCGAAGGTACCGCCGCCGAAGTCGAAGACGGCGACCTTCTCGTTCTTCTTCTTCTCGATGCCGTAGGCCAGGGCCGCGGCGGTCGGCTCGTTGATGATGCGCTCGACCTCGAGGCCGGCGATCTTGCCGGCGTCCTTGGTCGCCTGCCGCTGCGAGTCGTTGAAGTACGCCGGCACGGTGATGACCGCTTTCGTTACGGTTTCGCCGAGGTAGTCTTCGGCGGTCTTCTTGAGGTCCTGGAGAGTCATCGCCGAAATCTCCGGCGGCGTGTACTCCTTGCCCCGCACGCCCACCTTCACCAGCTCGCCGGGGCCCCCGGTGATCTGATACGGGACGATCTTCTCCTCGGAAGCGACCTCGTTGTGCCTTCGGCCCATGAAACGCTTTATCGAGAACACCGTATTTTCAGGATTAGTGACCTGCTGGTGCTTGGCGATCTGTCCGACGAGCCTCTCGCCCTTGTCGGTAAAGCCGACCACCGAGGGGGTCAGCCGCGACCCGGAGGCGTTGACGAGCACCTTCGGCGCCGAGCCCTCCATCACCGCCACTACCGAGTTGGTCGTTCCTAAATCAATTCCAATGATCTTAGCCATAATGCATGTCCTTTCCTTACTCCCATGTTGGCACAGGCTGATCCATATCTAATCGCACGGCCGCAACAATGGCGCTAGCGTTGCTGCCGTAAAAATAAGACGTGCAAAACCCGTGCCAGCGGCCCGGACCAGGCCACACCGACCACTTAAGGCCTTTTACAAAAAGGACTTGGGTGAATTCGCGGCATCTCGCGAGGCACGCGCCAAAGAAGGAAAAGAACCGCAGTTTGTCACTCCACCGTGCCATTTTGGCAGGACGAGGGGAGATTTACTATCAACGCCCGGCGGCATACTCTTCCAGGACGGCTCCTGTATTCGCTCCCGGGAGCCTCCCCGCGGTGCGCCGGCGGGCGGGGATCACGGGCCTGTTACCGGTGAGCCCATTGCTACCTCGATCCCGGGCTGGGCCCGGTCGTTGAAACGAGCGAGTGGCTGGTGGTCAGGTTCTCCGTGGGGCGGACGTAGAGATTCGTCCAGTTGATTTCGACGGCATCCGGCGCTCGCCTGACGCTGACGAGAATCTGCTGGTACGGCTCGAGGGTAATCGGGCCGAGCGGCATGCCCGTGATCTGGGCGGTCAGCTCGATCGGCCCGAGATTCTGGAGGCACAGAAAAGTCCGGCCGCCCTCCACCTGGGCCAGGCGCACATCGACCAGGCTTGCCATCAGAAGTTCCAACACCCACTCGTGGCCGCAGAGCATATTGTTGAAGTACGCCACGGTCCGGCGGCCGCCAAGGGCCTCCATCACGCCTTGCCTCGACCGGTCCCTGGCGAGGACCAGTGTAACCGTCGGATCGACACTGCTGCGAGCGCCGTGCACGTCGGAGTTGGCGAAGATGGTCAGATTGTGCTCGATGGCCCAGTCGAACGCGAAAGGATACCAACAGGTGCCGTGGCTCTCGACGGTGTTCCATCCGCAGCCGACGACGCCATTCTTGACCTCGATCCCCTGGAGCAGTCCCTGGCGGATGCCCCAGAGCATCGTCTCTCTGAGCCCCACGTGCGGGTGGGCGTAGAGCACGTAGCCGCCGGCCGCGGCCAGGCGGGCCCACTGCTCCTGATAGAACACCGTCGCCTGCCCCGGGGCCTCGCCCCACTGGTGGGCGTTGCGGGGCTCGTAGTCGGCCGAGAAATCGAGTGCGACGACGTGTTCCTTTCCGCTGATACCCGTCTCCATGCCGCGCAGCAGAATAATGTCGAGCGCCTCGGCCGTAGGCAGAGCGTGCTCGTAGGCGTTGAAATTGCGGTGGTCGGTAATGGCGATCACGTCGAAGCCGTACTGCCACGCCTCCATGACGCGGTCGACCGGCGACAGCGCGCCGTCGGAATAGACCGTATGCATGTGAAAATCGCCGCGGAGCACTTCATAGCGCACCGGTTCGGCGGCCCCCCCGGCCTCCGGATCGACGATCGCGGGAAAAGGAGCTTCCTGGCGGACCACCTGGTCGGTTGCCCGAGCGACCGGCACCGCAAAAGCCACCACGCACAAGAGCAGGACCCAAGCGACGAGCCGGGCATGAGACATGAGCGAAATGCTGCCGTATCGGCGAGCTTCATCGCCATCGGCACCGGCGGCTTTTGCAGGCATAGTCAATCTCCCTTAGAAGATCCCTACTTCCACCTTTCATCTTCCCACCGACCGCGACGGGCTCTGCTGCCAGGGCCTCACGAGTCCGCCTGACGTACCAGACGGGCAGGACGCTGTTGAGGGCGTCCTGCCCGCTGCTCGTTTGCGTTCGGCTTATCAACAGGCGCTCAATCAGTTGCCGGCCAGCCAGGCGACCTCCTGGTCGGACAGCGCCATGTTGTAGAAGCGCACTTCATCAATCGCGCCGTGGAACCAGTAGTTGTTGGGCCCGATGTCAAATCCGAGAGCGAGGTCCTCGGCCGGCGCGATCGAGCCGGACGGAGGCGTGGCGGTGATCCAGTTGTGACCGCCGTCAACGGAGATTTTGTGCACATCCTGCTCTCGATCCAGCACGGCCGTTACAAACACCCATTCGCCCAGCGACACCAGTACATAGGGCGTGTCCACTCTTCTGGAGCTGGTGTTGCCCAGCATGAACTTGAATCCGGCCTGGTCTTCCGTGCCCTGGTTTCTGTCGGCTCCGACGTAGTATCCTCTGCTGCCTGTTTCGCGCTTGCCCACCGCGATGTCCCAGGTGCTCGTGCCACTGGCCCCCGGCGTCGGATCGAGCTGCGCCCAGAACGAAATCGAGAAGTTGCCGTCCGAGGGATTCAAGCTGTCGTGGTGCGCGATTCGGACGTGATCGTCAGATCCATCAAACTCCATGGCCTGGCCGCGCACGCCGGCAACGTGCACCGGGTCACCAACCGTCTCACCATGATGGCCGTTACCGGAACTGTCGGTGACGTCGCCATCGAGAGCGTAGTAAGCGATCAGGTTGGCGCGATTCGGCTCCACCGGCAGGGTCGATTCCGGCGGTCTGGGATACAGCCAGATATCATCGATGTAAAGTTTGCCCGCGGCGTCGGCGTCGTCAACACCGATCGTCAGGGTCCGGACGCTCTGCAGGTTGGTGTTGACAGCCGAAAGGTCGATGTTCCACGGCTGCCAGAGTATCTTGGTGATGTCGGCGGCGTCGCCGTTGTAGGGCACCTTCACGCCGTTGATCTTGGCATACAAATGCCCGGTGTTGTCCAGCGCGCCGCGGAAGTGTACGGTCAGGGTCCCGGCGCCGTACAACGTCCAGTTTTGAGGCTCGACGAAGGATCGTTCCGTCTCCGAATAGAACAGCGGGGCGACGTTGTTGTAGGACAGCGGCATCGACTGGTCGCCGGTGTGGACGATCGTCTGCTCCGCCCACGGCGGGTCCATGTTGCCGACCTGGGCGCCGGTGCCGTTGCCGTCGTGCCCATCCGGGAAGAAATCATCTTCCGAGTAGCCCCAACCGTCGATCCATGTCTGGAAAATCCGATTGGGAGAGTAATCCGTGTAGCTCTCGAAATCATCCACGACCATGAATTCCTGCGTCGAGAAGCTCCAGACCGCACCTTCCCAAACACCGATGGAATCGGCCTCGTTGACCTCATCAACCCGCCAGTAGTAGGTTTGGCCCAGGTCGAGCATGCCGGGATCAAAGGCGGCCTCGGTTACCGGGACAACGGGGGCTGTGGCATCGATGACCGCCTGCTCATCAGTGTTGAAGTACACGTCGTGACGGGCTACGTGTCGCCCGGGACGCCAGCTCAGAATCAGCTCGGGCGGCACAGCCATCATCTCGGATGCCGGCTCCGGCTGGCGGGCCCGCAACGGGGTATACAGGAAGCGCACCTCGCTGAGACCATGCTGCATCGGTGAGATCCAACTGCTGTTGATGGTCAGGCGAACGTACTGGGCGATCACGCCGCCGAACGGGACAGTCGTGTTGGCCGTATAGGTGTCCGCCCCGGCCCCCTGGGCAAATTCCTCCTCACCAAGGAGAGTCCAGTCGGTGCTGTCGAGGGAATACTCGACGGTGACGTCTTTGAGGCTGAAGCCGATCGCGGACTCGCCCTCGACGTTGCTGTTCCAGACCCACATCTCATACAGGCTGTAAGGCTTGTCGAACTCATAAACGAGCTGGTCCGGTCCCGCTCCGGGCAAGCTGAGCCACATATCCTCGAGTTCCATGGAATGCTGGTCGTCGTCGTTGAGGCCGGAGCCGTTGATGGTGTTTTCCGGACCCGACCCGGGCAGGCTGATGCCGGAGTACGTCACGGTGACATCTGCAACGGCGTACGCAACCGGTTCGACGGTAAAGCTCCATATCTCGCCCTTGAAAGTCGCGGGCTGTGACGGGGCGTTGACTTCGTCGACGCGCCAGTAGTACGTTTCTCCGAGTGTCAGCAGACCGGGATCGTGTTCCGAGGCAACCTGGCCCGAACCGGCCAGTACGCCCCGTGAATCGGTCCTGGTGGCCGCATCGACGTCGGCCAGGCTCTCCCCGAAGTACACGTCGTGGCTCGAGGCATACAGCCCCGGAGACCAGTTCAGAAGAGCATCGAACGGCACGTCCGTGGCGCCGTTTTTCGGATACGCATCTTTGGCCAGCGCCGGCGTCATGCCCTCCTGCATGATCAGGTTGATCTGGCCGTTGGAAAGGGCCCGGTTGAAGAAAGCCACGTCGTCGATCCTGCCGTGGTACCAATACTCGTTCAGTCCGATGTCCCATCCGATCCCGAGGTCCTGGACCGGCTCGATGGGCCCGGCCGGAGGGTTGGTGCTCTCCCAGGTCTGCCCGCCGTCAACGGAGATCTTCTGTGTGTCCTGAGCTCTATCCAGGACCGACGCCACAAAGACCCATTCTCCCAGCGGCACCGTCACATAGGGGGTGTCCTTCCGACTCGCGCTGTTGTCTCCCAGCATGAATCGATATCCCGTCTCGTCCCCGTCTCCCTGGTTCCTATCGGCTCCGATGTAGTACCCGATGCTGCCGGTGTCTCTCTTGGCCACCGCCAGGTCCCAATTCGCGGAGCCGCTGGCCCCGGCGGTCGCCTCCACGAACCCCCAGAACAGCATCGTGAAGCTGCCGTCCGAGGGATTCAAGGCATCGTGCTGGGCGACCCACACGTACGCATCGGCTCCATCGAAGAACAGACATCCGTCGCGCGGACCGTCTTGGCGCCACAGCGGGTCGTTGACCAGCGTGCCGTGCAGGTCGTTCCCGCTGGAATCCGCCGCGACAGTGCCCGAGCCTTCGTCGAACCTCCACCAGCCGACGAGATTCGGGTCGAGCACGTTGCCCAGGCCTGGCTGGACAAGCCCTGCTACCACAGCGACAATAATCGAGCGAATCAGTGTTGTAGACATGAGCGTCCTCCTTAAAGAGCATATCGTTAGCGTTGGCTTGATCGTGCTCCCATCTGCATACAACGAACACCTTTCCCTCCGAAGCGGTGTCCTGCCCGTTGGCCCCTCTCCGATGCAAAAGATGACACTCCGCATTCACTTGGCGTACGGACCGGCCCGCACCGGTAAGCGTACGTGCCTTACATTCTACTACGTCGGCCCCGCGACTGTCAAGCTCTTATCCGGGGGACAAGGGCCGTGGTGTGCGAGAGTTTTGCGGCACCTGGATACCGCCCTCCGTCGCCCACTGGGGGTGGCGCAACACTTGGGGAACTTTTCTCCCGGCACGAAGCAGAACTGTAGTCCCGGCGCGCCGGGATTGACCCACGCGTTTGTGCACGCGACGCCCTTCCGCGTGGGTTGAGAACCCACCTTACCGCTACGGGTGGCAGCGTCAAGGCCGAAGGACTTGGCGATGGCGTAACGCCCGGGGCTCGTATAGCGCCACATGAAGCAGTCAAAGTCCCCATCGCCAAGCTGGCGATTGACGCTGCCACCCGCCGTCTTCAAGGAAATCACACTGACGATTTCCTGGAAGAATATAAGGCTCATCTCCATTTTGCAAAACTCTCATTGCTAATACACGCCGACGCTGCCGAAGGTGAAGTAGAAGAAGTAGCTGTGGCCGAATTCGATGATGAGGCGGTTGAGTACGGCCCGGCGACTGTGCGGCCGCACGCTGTTTCTGAGCTGGACGAATTTCAAATAGCGCTGGATGCTTTCCGGCCTCAAATTGAGCGTGCTTACATCCACTTTTCTCTTCTGAGAATCCAGATAGACGAGCAGGGCCTCTTCGTAAAGGACGGGGATTTCCTGATACCCGAGCTCGCCGAGCCGTTCCATGTTGGCGACGACCTTGTCAGCCTGCCCGGTCAGCAGGTAGCATGCCATGAGATACTCGAACGCCATCTTGTTACGCCGATTGCGTTGAAGCAATCCCGTCAGCATCTGCTCGATGGGCTCTTTTCCAGTCCCCGGATGTTCGGCCCGATGCATGCACGAACGGATTCGGTCCACGTAAGCCCTCTGCTCCGGCGAGAAGCCGCCGTCCAACGCACCGAGCAGCGTTTCCGCCGTCCGGCGATACACCAGGTCTTTCCGCAGAACGTTGAGATAGACCCGGGCGGTGTCATTTTGTCCCTTGATGATGTGGATCCAGGCCATTTTTTCGAGGGCCGGCGCCCAATGGTTCTTGGCCGCCAGGATCTCCGACGCCAGCTTCTGGGCCAGGTTGACCTGCCCCAGCTCCAAAAAGGTGTCGCACAATCTCGCCTGGGTCAGATAAGACACTTTCTCCTCATGCGTGAGCATAAGCCCGTGCGGTGTCTGCGGGAAGTCGAACATGGCCTCGGGCAACCGGCCCGTGTGATACAGCGCCCGAACGATGTCATGGTTGAAGAACGGGTTGCTTGTGCCCTTGGGCAGCCGGCCGGCGAGCTCGAGGGTTTTGTCCCATTGTCTCCGGAGAGCATAGTCGTGTGCCAGGACGAAGGGCTTGCTCATGGGATCGTAGCTGAAAAAGAGCCCCGCGGCAGTCAGAGCGATGGGCAGAGCTGTGACCGCGGCCTTCTTGAAAAAGGCCACGTACGCCTCCTTCCGTCCGGCTGCGGCAGGCGCCTTTTTTCGCTTCGTCGGCCTCGGACGCTTCTTCGGACGCGGCCCGCTCCCGTGGAAAACCGCCTTGCCCAGGAACAGGAGCAATACGCTCAATGGCAGGAAGGCGTACAGGACGATGACCAGGACCCGCGAGAACGTCTTCATGCCTCCCGTCACGACCGAAGCAGCCGGCGTCATGGTGACAAGCACCTGGCGCAGCGGCAGGAGGAATACATACTGGGCGAGAACCCAGACGATGGCGGCGCTTGCCGGCAAGACCAGAGCGGCAAACCGCCAATTACGCCGGAGAAAAATTGCATAGATCGCGGCCATAAGAGCAAAACTGAACAGCCCTCCGGCGCCGGCCCACCAGAAGACCACCGCCGCCATGCCGCAATAGAGAAGCCCGCGCGCCCCCGACCGGCGTAAAGGCACTCGTTCAAACGCAAGGGAACACAGCCATCCCAGAGACAACGCCAGGCAAGCGGGTAGAGGGTGCTTGTATCGGCTGTAGATCAACAAGACCGCGATCGCGGGAACCGAGCTCAGGACGGCGGTCCGCGCACCGCCGGCGGCAGCGAGATGACGCCGGGAGATTTCGCACAGCAACAAGAAACACAGCACGATGATGGCCGTGCCCAGCCACGAATGGTAGAAGCCCTGGGAGAGGAAACCGGCCACGTATATCACGAGCCCGCCCGGCAGGCTCAGGGCGTCGTTCAAAAACGCCCAGCCGGTCAAGAATACCGGTGCGTCCGGCAAAATGGAACCGAAGCACTGGTAGACCAGGTGAGGCTCGATCGCCAGCCACAGATAAACCGTCGCCAACACCAGGAACAGCAGATTGTGCGGAACCTGTCTTATCCTCTTGAGCACGCTTGTCATTCTCCTGCACTCGCACCGGCGACCGTCGGGTCAGTCACTCGCGCTCCTGCCACGGATCGGATGGGCGGGCCTGGGGCGTCGCCCCGGTCAGCGGCAGTTCCACCGTCACGGAAGGCGCCGAATGCGCCGCCTGCGCGAGCCGGGATCGGCTCACCTTGACGCGACCAACGATCAGTTCGGGAACGCTGTAGGTCTCCAGTAGCGAATCGTAGTATGCCGGGTCCTTCTGCGGCAAAACGAAGGGTTTGTACGCCCGTCCGTCCCGGTCCACGTAGCTGAAATACGTCCGGGTCAGGCTGCCCCCCCACCGCTTGCTGCTGAAGGCGATCCACCGGCTGTTGGCCGACCAACTATGCCACGATTCGGAATACGCGCTGTTGGTCTCCAGCTTGCGAACGTCTCCGGTGGCCAGGTCCATGAGGTAGAGATCGCTGCTGGGCTGATAGACGGGAAAGCATCCGTACCGGCACATGCAAAACAGAAGGAATCGCCCGTCGGGGGAGATCCTCGGCAGCAGGATGCTCAATCCCGTTTCCTCGGCGGCCAGGACCGTCTCGGCCTGGCCCCACCGATCTGTTTCAATATCGTAGGCGATGCGGCGGAGATCGTACTTGAGCTTGTCGTAGTTCTCCGGCGGAACCGTGTCGCGGTCGGACCACAGGACCGCCGCGCTGCAATAGTAGAGATACCGCCCGTCCGGCGACCAGGCCGGATAGGTTTCCAATCGGTCCTTCTCCGCCAGCGGCGCCGGGGAGACCGCCTTGTTGCTCTCAACGTGGTAGCAGACCAGGGCCGAATCGAGGTCCACCACGTCGCGGACCTCCAGGCCGCCGGTATGAAAGAACTGGCGCACCTTGTTGATCGAATACACCGCCAGCCGGCCACTCGGATGCCAGCCTGTATAACCCCACTTGGCACCGATCTTGCGAACAACGCCCTTGCGGGCCAGGAGCGTATGGCTGCCATAGATCGCGCTGCGCAATCCGATCGTCATGGTATCGGCCGCATGGCTCGCGAAGCTGTGACAGTTGAGACAGCCCTGGCCGAACGAGCGTCCGTGCAGGACCGGCGATGTATCGAAACTGGTCAGGTTGCGCTGGTAAACGCCGATGTCGTTCCAGGCGTTATATATGGGTTTCATGAACCGGTAGACGAGCGTTCCGTCGATCTCTTCTTCGGCGACGGTGTTGCTGAGCCGCTGGAACTGCCGCCATCCGTGATCGGCCGTCTCGACGTAGACGTCCACGGAGATTTGCCCGCCCCGGTTGGCATCCAGCAGAGCTCGCCATTTCCGCGCCGGGATGCGGATCGAGCCGGTTCTGCCGGCGATCTCGATGGCTTCGCCGCGATCGGCATGAATTTGGGCGCAATAAGCCCGCCCTTTTTCGAGGACACGGAAATTCAGGGGCGCGATGTTGGGCGGGATGGTCACGCCGCCGTAGTCGGGCGAGATGTTCGGCTCGCGCGCCACCGACGTGTAGTTCGCCCCGGGTCCAGAGACAGAAAACACGCGCCAGAGGCCCAGAAGGACAAGTACGGCAACCAGAATGCCTGGGACAATGAATCGTCTCTTCATGGCTCTCCGCAAAGGTCGCCGACCCGGGTGCTACCGGAGGGCGAGCATGGGGAGGTTGACTCGGATTTTCACGGTGGCCACGTCGTCCCGGACGAGCATCTGGATGTGGCCGGTGTCGAGGCTGATGTGCGGAAACGCCACGCCCCGGGGCTCGCCGAGACTGCGCGTCAGGCCGGGCGATTTGTCCAGCTCGATCAGGAGGCCGCGAAAGACCTGGTTCATCATCATGCCCGCTAAGGAGACCAGCTCGTTGGCCTGCGCCGGCTTCTCGTCGCTGCCGGTCAGGGCCCGGACGTCGGCGTTGACCTGTTCGGCCAGCCAGCGAATGATGGCGAGTTGCCGGGTCTCCTCCGTGGCGTAGGGCGTCGTGCGGAACTGCGGATCGAGGACGAGCTCGGCGTCGAAGAGCAATCCCTTTCGCGGCGGGATCAGGTAGTGTTTCGGATCGGTCGGCGAGACGGTGGCCCGCTCGTCGCTGCAGAAGAAATACTTGCGCCGGGCGGTGAGGCGATATTCGTCGAAGACGATGATGTTGGCCCAGCTTTTGAGGCCGTTCTCGCTCTGACCGGTCAGGGCCGCCGCGGTGTCGCTCTGGCTCAGGAGCAGCTTGCCGACCGAGCCCGGGTCGAACTCATAGCTCGGGGCCCGCGCCAGGTTCAGCACGTCCAGCGTGGTGCTGGTCTTGAGCTGCGTGCGGTGGTAGGGGTCGGCGAGCCGGGCGTAGGGGAGCTGCTCGGGCGGAATGTACGACAGCGCCGCGCAGCCACACAAGCCCGAGAAGAACCAGAGAGCCGCCAAACGCAGAACCGCGTGGGCCGGGCCCGTTCGATTCCGCCTGCGCGATGCGTCCGCTCTCATCGGTTCTCCTCTGGCTTGCCAAGGCGAGGCGAAGGGAATCAGACCTCCTTCGCGTCGATCCAGTTCATCATCTTCCGCAGCGTCCTGCCCACGGTCTCCAATTGGCTCTGATGATCTTTGTCGTACAATTCGTTGAACTTCTTGAGTCCGCCCTGGTATTCGCCGACCCATTCCTTGGCGAATTCCCCGCCGGTGATCTCGCCGAGGATCTTCTTCATCTCGGCCCGCGTCTCGTCGGTGATGATCCGCGACCCGCGGCTCAAATCGCCGTACTCGGCCGTGTTGCTGATGCTGTACCGCATGTAGCTCAGGCCGCCCTGGTACATCAGATCGACGATCAGCTTAACCTCGTGCATACACTCAAAATAGGCGATTTCGGGCTGGTAGCCGGCGGCCACGAGGGTCTCGAAGCCCGCCTTGATCAGCGCCGAGAGGCCGCCGCAAAGAACCACCTGCTCACCGAACAGATCGGTCTCGGTCTCTTCCTTATAGGTCGTTTCGATGATGCCGGCGCGGGCCCCGCCGATGCCGTTGGCCCAGGCCAGGGCGATCTGCTTGGCGTCGCCGGTGGCGTCCTGCTGGACCGCCACGAGGTTGGGCACGCCGCCGCCCTTGACGTACTCGCTGCGGACCAGGTGCCCCGGGCCCTTCGGCGCGATCATGACGATATTGACGTCCTCGGGCGGCACGATGTACTTGAAGTGGATGTTGAACCCGTGGCAGAAACCCAGCGTCTGGCCGGCCTTGAGGTTCGGGGCGATCTGGCTCTCGTACACCTTGGCCTGGACCTCGTCGGGCAACGTGATGATGATCAACGCCGCGCCGTTCATGGCGGTGGGGATGTCGCTCGGCGCAAAGCCGTGCTCCGTGGCGAGCTTGAAGTTGTCCGTCCCCTCCAGCTCCGCCACCACCACCTCGATCCCGCTGTCGCGCAGGTTCTGGCTGTGGGCGTGTCCCTGGCTGCCGTAACCGATGACCGCCACCTTCTTGCCCTGAAGCGGTGCGATCGGAGCGTCTTTCTCGTAATAAATTGTCGCTGCCATTTGGTTGCTCTCCTTTCTATTTCAGATAGGCATCAAATAAGAATGCCGGATTTCCACCGACCCAAACCCAACGATTATACCCCCCACCCCCCAATCCGTAAATCCCCACTTTCCCCCCGCCCGCCCCGGCCCCAGCGGAAACCCAAAATCCGAATTCTTAAACCCAAAACAAGCCCGAATCCTCAAAAACCGTGGCACGGGTCCCAGGTCCCGTGCCACGGGTTAGCATTTCCCGAAACCGGTAGGATGGGCAACTCGTTGCCCATGCGGGTGTGTGGCAACCGCTGAGGACGCTGAGGACGCGAAGGTGAGCAACACCAAATGCCAAATCGCAAATCGCAAATTACAGCTCCGCCTCCCTGGTTGTCATCTTGAGCGGAGCGAAGCGGAGTCGAAAGATCTGGCCATCGAACGGAACGCATCCTCCGCGCCCCCAAACCGCCGAGTCGAGCGTTTGGAACATTCCGGTTTTGGTCCGTCGAATTTGCTCAGCATTTCGAGCTTAGAAATTCGCGCTTCCCGGCACCGCCGGGGATATCTGGGGACACCATACTCAATAGAGGCCCGAAATAAGTAAGGTCTCCCCGGAATCACCCGCCAGCTTTCTCCCCATACCCCTGACACCTTTAGTTGCCCGGCATCGCATGAACAAATCGTGCCCAAGACCAATCTTGCATCGTATGGGACATTATGTTGATTACCAATAGGCGAAGTGATATCATAGCAGTTGAATGATTAGGATGGTGTGCGATTGTAAAGCCTTTTGTTACGGTATTTTAGGAAAACCTGACATTGAGGATGTCTGTGGGTCCGAAAAAAAGCGGAGGCGTAGTGCATAATCGGTGTCGGAAGTTGTTAAGTTCTGTTATCTTGTTCGCCGAAGAACAAGGCAGATGTGTATGCTTATGGTGAAACACAGAAGCAGAAGGGAGGTAGAGATGGGGACGGCAGAAGTTGCGGGCTCAATAGGACTGACTTTCTTCTGTAATAAATGCGTTGAGGTATTCTACAGATTCAGACATGAGCAGGTAGACGAGAAAGAGCTTGCTTCCACGTGCAATATGGCACAAGCGGCGTTCGAATCGCTCAAGGCAATGGGACGACCTTCCAGCTATGTACCTGATAAGTATGGCCTGTTCGATACAAACGAGGAAGTTCTGTCATTTGCCAGGGCAGTGCGCTCCGGAAAAAGGGATGCGGCCGTAGTGATCAACACCTTGATTAACGACTTGGTCTCACTGGGGAATCAACAAAACAGTGCGGAAGACAGAAGGGCTGCGGCGAAGAACCTCCAAGAGTTCTTTGATACGCTCGGAGACTATAGTTATGTGACTACGAGAGAGTCTGTAAGAAGGAGCTTAGCTGCCAGGGACATCTAAGGGAGAGAAACTTGCGTGAGATTGATGGGGTTCAGCAAGAGGGTTACTGTCTGCTGAGACTGTGCGAGGAGCTTGAGAGTTTCGTCCGTGCCGGAAGAAGTCGAAAGACCTATTTACGTGAAACGGAGAGATTCCTCGAGTATCTCAACGCATCTCTATCCGCTATCAAAAGATTTGCGCGGCAGGTAATAGTCGAACGGACACCTCTTGACTTACAGAAAGTTCGCCTGAAGGACTTCGGCGAGATTGAGACTGCGCTCGATCGACTCTATGCTATCACCAAGCAAGCCATCGACGCCGATTCTCTCGCGATTCCTTTTTCGCTCGTCACATACTTGAACGATCAAATCCACAAGTTCGAATGTGCGGACAGTTCATCTTTGGTCGTGCTCTGTGGGTCCGACCTGATGTACTACAAGTGGAACCTCAAGCCCTTCAGAGATCTGACTGTTCGCCTTGGAACGCGTATACAGAACTATCCGCCTTTTCCCAACGACACAGGTATTTTAGAATTCCCGTACTTCGCCGCCAATGATGTACTACTGAACTGTATCTTCTTTCATGAGACCGGGCACTACCTCTACGAGAAGGCAAACCTGCACGACGCCCTTCAGTCGCGCATTGTTAATGATTTCTTTGAGTTTGCCAGCAAAGAGAAACTTTTGGATGTGTTAAGGGATCCATTAATTGACTGGCGGAATCTCTTGAACTACGTTCGGACTCTGATCCTGCGCTGGACCGATGAACTCTTTGCCGACATCTTCGCAATTCGTACGCTTGGTGCTGCGTTTCATCTGGCCTGTCGCGAGCTTGAGCATGTGCTTCCTTCTGTCACCCGGCAAAGCAGACATTTTTCGGATACGCACCCTGCAGACGACTTTCGCTTCAAGGTACATGCGAAGTGGCTTCGCGAGGGTGAGTGGCTGAAGGTTCTTGAACAGCGTGTGCCCACCGTGTACAATAAGCTCGTTGCATGTGAGAAACTCAAGGTGGAAGGTACCGACTTCGAAATCCATTGCAGACCACCTATTGACGACGAGAGGGGAGCGCTCACATGTAGAATCCACGGTTGGATGCAGACAGAATTCGATAGGCTCATTCCCCTGATAGAGGACAAATCATCGGAACTCCTGCAAGCTCTTGAAAAGCCAATCGTCGATTTCAACCGACATGATCGGTCAGTAACTGCGCTGCTCGAACACGGGGTGGTGCCATCCACCCTGTTTGACAGTGAAGGCAATGCGATTCATCCCCTCCCCACGACTATCCTGAACTCCGGATATTTCTTCTACCTGAGCGGAATGGACGCGCTTCTCAGAAGGATCAAGAGCGGCGATCATCGCATCGACAAACGGGTCACGCTCATCAGACGTCTTAACGAATGGCTTGGCAAAGCTCTTGATGACTGGCAGTTCATCCAGAAGAGGGCACGACAATGAGCGTTCTGACAGCGAGAGAAATCAAGCGAAGGCTCAGATTGAACATAGAACGAGATTATATTCAGTCTCTCGTGATAACGCCGCCACCGATAAGCTACGACCACGACTCGGTTGATCTTCGGCTTGGCTGTTTCTTTCGACTGCCAGCCATTAGTAGCACCGAGTGTATTAGGCCCTGCAAAATGGACCCTCAGTTCATCATCGATCATTACTCAGAACTGATACATCGACCATACGGCCGCGAATCCAAATCTGACGGCGCTCCAGACACGGGGCACGAAAGTACACTTGTGCTACAACCGCAACATTCTGTACTTGCTGGTACTCTTGAATACGTCAAGATGCCAGGCGATGTTTCCGGCCAGATCCTGACGAAGTCATCTTGGGCGAGGATCTTCATCACGATAGAATCTGCACCCTGGATACATCCTTTCTATCGAGGGTGTTTGACGCTGGAAATAAGCAACCTTGGAAACGTACCAATCGCCTTGCCAGTTGGTGAGCCAATAGCTCAACTCGTATTAGAGAAAGTGGACACTCCCGACACATTTACTGACGACATCATCGAAGGACGCTATGTCGGACCTGTTGCTCCAGAGGCTCCGCGATTCCGAACACCTTTTTCGAAATCCGGGGGGACATAGAGGTGTCCGGTACATTTCGCGGGTAGATTTTCTTAACCGATTCGTCTTTTCTGCCCCGTCGGGGTTCGGCGGGCTTGCTCCCGGTCCTAAGGGAAATCAAGGAGCGCGATCGTTTCTTGTGAAGACGGCTTGACAATATACAAACTTTGTATGTATACTGTAGGCGTTCGATGAAAGGGTCCGATGTGGGAACGACCGTGAATATTTCGTTTCAGGAGGGCTTGCTGGCGGATATCGACAGGCAGGCCAGGAGTGAACGGCGGTCCCGGTCCGAGCTGGTTCGGGAGGCCGCTCGGCTGTATATCGAACGCAAGAAGCGTTGGGGGCAGGTCTTCACGCTGGGCGAGAGTCTCTCGCAGCAACAGGGATTGACCGAGAAGGATATCAACAGCCAGATACAAGCCCACCGGAAAGCGAAGCGGTCTTGATTCAGCCTGTCTATCCAGCGCTTAGGAATCGTCGATGGAACGCAAATGCATTGTACTGGATACCAATGTCCTGATTTCCGCGATCGTCTTTGGCCGAGCCCCCCGCACGATCCTGGAGATGGTCATTGCCGGCCAGGTCCGATGCGCTCTCTCATTCGCCATTCTCGACGAGCTGCGGGACGTTTTGCAGAGGCCCAAATTCGGCTTCACGCCGGAGCAAGCGATCACCGTCGTCGAGGAGCTGCGTGGCGTCTGTGAAATCCTCAATCCCGCCCGACGCATCCGCACTATCACAGCCGATCCCGACGACAATCGCATCCTGGAATGTGCGGTAGAGGCCCGGGCCGACACGATCGTCTCAGGCGACGCCCACCTGCTCAGGCTGAAAGAGTTCCGAGGTATCGCCATCATGACTCCGGCGGACTTCCTGGCCCACGTCTGAGGCACTCTCATTCCGAACGGGCCCGCCGAGCTATCCGGGTGTCTGGTAGATTTTCATCGAGATATCTGGGGAGACCATGCTCAATGGAGGACCGAAATAGGTAAGGTGTCTGCGGAATTACGCCGGGAAATTAAAGGTGTCCGGTGCAGTTTTAGATAGGGGACATTTTCTGACACGAGCATTGAGGGTGACTTCAGATATCTGGCGACATCATACTTAATTGAAGACCGAAATAAGCAAGGTGTCCCAGAATTGTGAGGCAACTATTAAGAAATGCTTAACAGTTCAACGAATGCCGGGGGACAACCACTAACGGCCCGGACCGTCGGTAATCAAGCCGATCTCTGGCCAGAGGATATCTGGCGGATATCTGGGGACATCATGCTCAATGGAAGAGCCCAATAAGTAAGGTACCCCCGGAATTGCCGGAATTGCACGCATCTCATTCTGCGGCCATAACAGAAGTCCTTGTAACCCAAAGAATTATGTGTGACACAAAGGCGGGGTCGAGAAAGCTGTCCTCGGGGGTGATGTCGGCTCTGATGGCGCAGTCGTTTGGGTGCAATTGACAAACGTCAGATGGGGACAATTCCGCAATAGTCTAAAACGGAAACAGGACGCGTGCGCGCGTTTCCCCTGAAATCCTGCAATGATGCCTCCATTTTTCCTTGATCGCCGTGCGTGGTACGTTATAATGGTATTGCATGGTTTGACCGAGCGTCCTGGGCGAAACACGGAGGATTTTTGTGACCTGACGACCGGAGGATGTAGTGTGTGGATGCTATCCGATGTGCGGGATGGACCACGCCTGTTCTGAGGGCGTCGGGGCAGTGAAACATCTGGCTTGTACCCCGCGTGATAGGAACAGTATGGTTCACAGTTGCCGGGGCAGGTAGCCGGTCGGGAGAAAAACATCGGAGTTTGGGTGAGTGTAAGAGTGTGGTAGAGGAGGCTGGTTGCCGCCAAACGTCACGCACCGATGGATTCCCGCGCAGGCTGTCTCCCCGCACAGAGTAAAGGAGGAAGGTATGTACAGAAAGACGATGGTGGCGGTAATCGTGGCGGTCATTGCGCTGAGTTCTCCCCTGCTAATGGGTGCGGCGGCCTACACGGAGCAATGGGACAGCGGTTCGCTGGCCGGTTGGCATCAAAATACGGCTGTAACCACGGTGGAGTACATGGCCGCAGGCGGCAATGGCGGCGGCTACGTTAAAACGTACGGTCCGGCAGCAGGAACCTACGACATAGGGGCGCAAATCAGCTCCTCCAGTGCTCCGGCGTCGCCGTTTCTCGGCGACTACATCGCGGGCGGCATCACTGGCTGTCACGTTGATTTGAGCTTTGTTTCCGGACTGTATGACAGCGTGATGCTGCGTTTCCGCTATGAAAGCGCGGCGTACAATGGCTGGTATTACCCTCTCAGTCCACAGTACCTACCGCCCTGGCAGACCTTCTCGACCGATTTCGATCCGTCCTGGACCAACGCCCAAGCAATGGCCAATGGTTGGCTGTCCGATGAGGGAACGAGCCCTACCATAAGCTTCGCGCAAACCATGGGGTCCGTGTATGCCGTCGACATAAGGCTTTCCGGATCGGGAGAATGCCTGGCCGGCATTGACAATTTTGGCTTATGCGGTGCCGAACAGCCCATTCCTGCGCCCGGCGCGCTTCTGTTGGGTATCATAGGCCTGGTAAGCTGCAAATTTCGCAGGCACAGATAGGTAGGCGAATTCGGCCACAGCACGACAGCTTCGCCAAGAAGCGGAACGTCTGATGGCAACCGGAGAGGTCCGAAAACAAGTAAGTCGCATTGACGTTGCTCGGAAGCCGTGGCCCGCAATGTCGGCACGCTGCCTCTGAACCACTGGCAATGTGCTCCGGGGCCTTTCGAGGCAGTGACATAAGTTGCGGCCGCAAGGAGGATGAGACCTCGCGTAGAGGCACCGGGGTGCAAAGGGTATTGCACTCGCCGTGCCCTCCGCATCTCCGTGTCTCTGCGCGCACATCCTGGGCTGAATTCATCTCCGGTGTCGGCTGCCGCAGCTCTCATCTTGGATATCTGGCAACACCATACTCAATAGAGGCCCGAAATAAGTAAGGTCTCCCGGGAATTACACCACGGAGCACGGGCTGGAACCGCAGATGAACGCCGATGCACGCTGATAAACGAAATACGCTTCACGCACGACGACGCATCAACCACGCGAAAGGAACGCCGAATTGCCCCTCCAGCCCGGTCTTTTTGCTTGGAATGCCCGTTCTGATGGTGTAGATTACTCTCTGCGGACATACTTTGACGTGATACATCTTCGATAGCCGTAACACGACCGGCCGGGCGAACCGGAATGCAGATGCGTCGCCGACGAGCCGAAGGAGAGATGAGAATTAGTATCATGTCGTCCTATTTGTAATTTGTCACGGGCGTAATGGGTGACTGTCCCGAATGGCGGTCCGTTAAGAACCAGCACAGAGGCCTGACCCTTGTCTTGGGCCGAGAAATGCCAATACAAGACCGCCAAAGACGCTTAACGGAGCACTATTCGTGACTGTCCCCATTATCCTTTATTATTAGGCATTATGCCCCAAAAATATGCTATATTTTTTATCGTTGGGCTATGAAACGGACGAAAAACCTTATCAGGTGTGACGTGTCGGGGGTAACTGAGAAGGTGTGACGAGTTATTACTCAAGATTTTCCCATTTGCAAAACCCGTGCTTCCGATTCAGCAAGGCTGGTGTGAAAGATATGGGACTTTATAATGCAAAGACCGATATAGCAGAAACATATCGTGAATCTACATAGAACTAAGTTATTCGGAGAAAAGGAGCAATAGTAACATGAGAAAGTCTATTTGGGGAGTCTGTGTCTGCATTGTAATCGCAACCGCATTTTTAGGATGTGCCGCGCCAAGTTCGGATTTAGGCACCAGCCCCAGTGGGGCCGAAAGTCTGCGACCCGGGTATAATGTGGTGTATTATCCGAATCTCCAGCCAGACATCTCCTTAATTTCAGTTCAGGAAGGGATGAACAGAACAGGAGGAAGAAATAGCAAAGGGGTCTTTGTCTCTGATGATACAGCCCAATACGGATCCTGGCATCTCGTGAAGAGTATGAGCATCGATAATAACAGAATTGAGATCAAGGCAGGCAGTGATGTGTATAACAGCGACTT
>Ga0272441_10004868_pt1 | contig 23825 bp, 17 predicted proteins | sample SSMProp6N_FD_193582 | JGI IMG/M metagenome (GOLD analysis project Ga0272441, IMG submission 193582) | Marine sediment archaeal communities from Little Sippewissett salt marsh, Falmouth, MA, United States - SSM-Prop-6N | ecosystem: Environmental > Aquatic > Marine > Wetlands > Sediment ...
CTAACCCTGTGTCTACCCGGGCTTATTATTATAATTATAGAGCTTAGAAATATTTGGCAAATACTTGTTGAAGAAGAGATTGAGAAAGAATACCGGTTGAGGTGAGCAGTTGAATAGCAGAATTTGGCCTTTCTTAACAGCTTTGCTGGCAATCTCACTTTTTACAAACAGCGTTGGAACCACGAGAAGCTCCTTTGTTGACCAGGTGAACTCTAATAATAATAGCTTTCAAGCCTGGACGTCTAACATTTGGCAGCAGACTACACTGGCAGACTTTGAAGCTGGTGTTCTGCAGGGAGTAGACACTACTACAAATCCTGGATCTGTAAAGTTGGCTGCAATCATTGGATGGTACGACACGGACTGGAATTATAGGAAGAAAATTACTATCAAAAACAGTAAAGTCGAAGCAGACTTAGATGAATTCCCGGTTTTAATTAATGTAACAGATGACGATTTTCAGCATGTAGCTAAAAGTGATGGTGGAGATATTAGAGTCACCGGAGATGATGGTATAACAGAGATTCCAAGAGAAATAGATACGTTTGTTCAAGCTGATGGCGAGCTAGTACTATGGACAAAAGTGGATGTTAAAGCTGATAGCAACGTAGAGATTTATATCTATTATGGAAATCCCGCCGCTAAAGAGCCGGCAGCAGATAGTGATTATGGGGCACAAATGGTTTGGGATGATAATTTTCAGATGGTTCAACACCTCAGCGACTTGGAGGCAGGCAGTGGAGGGACTGTCTACTTCAATGGTTTCGAGACTGAAACAGGTTTTAATTATGGCAGCCTCAATCCGGTAAGGACTACTGAAGCTAAAAAGAATGGAGAATATGGTCTAAGGGGTGATGGAGAAAAGGTCTATAAGCGTGCCTGTATACCGGAGAACAGTGGAAGAGATGTAGTTTTTAAGGCTTGGGTATGTCCCCGGAGTAGCGATGTGACTTCACTGGCGGCAATCTGTTTTGGGCAGCAAACTACGGGTGAGAGATATGGCTATCAATGCCTGATCGATCAGAGGTATGGTGGAGTCATGCAGATAAGAAAGAATTATGATTCCGGCAGTCCGTTAGCTGAAAGTACAATACCGACAATTCTGGTTGATACCTGGTACCGGTTTGAAGTTACCTGGGAATCGAGCGGTAAAATTACATTTGAGTTATACGATACCAGCAATGCTCTGATTGATACAATTACTGCTAATGATACTACCTATACTGATGGTTACTATGGCGTTGCTGCATATCAGAATACTGACTGGGATGATTTCCACCTCGAAGATATGGGCATTGCCAGTGGCGAAAGAACTAAGGACAGTACATTACATAATAATTGTGGATGGAAACAAGATATCGATGAACCGGAGCAGGTGGAAGGTATCACAGGCCAGGCACAGGATTTTGATGGGTCGGATGATTATATCAACTGTGGTGATGATACTAGTCTTGAAGTCGATTATATTACAGTTGAAAGTTTTGTAAGATTTGATGTCAATACAGGTAAGCAAGTAATCGCCAGCATAGATGATGGGACAAATAGAAGGTGGGCTCTCTATCTCCTCGACAGTCCCTATAGACTCAGGTTCTTTGTATTTGTCAACAATTCCTGGAAGAGCCCGGATTATCCCTGGCAACCGGATGAAGATACGTGGTATCACGTTGTGGGAGTTAAAAGTGCAACTCATGTAAGAACATATATTAACGGTGAAGAAGTAGGAACGCCACAGTCTCACTCCGGGGTGATAGATAAGGACGAGATGGACTTACGAATAGGTGTAGGTAATTATCCGGGCAATCTGGATGGTCTTTTAGATGAAGTCCGCATCTCAGATGTGGCACGCTCTACGGAGTGGATTAAAACCAGCTATAACAATCAAAGTGATCCTGCTAACTTCTATATCGAAGGGAGTGAAGAGAGTTGTTCTCTGCTAACCGGGACTCTTGCCTCCCAGGTTTTGGATACCGGCGTAGAAGGAGCGCAATGGGATGCTCTTTTCTGGGATGAAATCCTGCAAGCTTCTACCGATATCAGCTTTGAAGTGAGAGCATCCGATAACCAGTTTCTTAAGGATGCCGCAGTTCCCTCATGGACTTCAGTTGGTGAAACATCACCTGTAACCTCGGGATTCCCGGCAGGACGATATATGCAGTGGCTGGCGATTCTTACTACATCAGATGTATCAAATACTCCGACTTTGGAAGAAGTCAGAGTTTATCATTATTAAATGTGACATCGGACAAGTTATTGTGAAATAATAGTAATAAATGGTTATGTGCTAGTAATAGCAAGGCAACTTTATATAAATGAGGTATGATGCGCCGGTCAAGGATAGTGGTTAGTGATGATGATCTAGCGGTAGTAAAAATAGTTAAAGCAAATTTGGAAGCAGAGGGCTATGATGTACTCACAGCAATGAACGGAACTCAAGCCCTTCAAATCATTGAAATGGAACCGCCGGACCTCGTTATTCTGGATATCATGATGCCGGGTATCGATGGCTTAGAAGTCTGCCGCCGTCTTCGGGAGTGGACAAAGATTCCAATAATCATGCTCAGCGCTATGAGCAATGAGGCAGACAAAGTAAAATGTTTCGATTTAGGTGCAGATGACTATATCACCAAGCCGTTTGGCTCTAAAGAGTTAAAAGCTCGGGTCAGGGCGCTGCTTCGACGTGCTGAAGCGACTATGGGTATGCCTGACCAACCATCTTTTTGCAAAGGTTTACTAAAGGTGGATTTTGCCAGAAGGCAGGTAAGCATTGCAGGTGACAAGGTTAATCTAACTCCGACAGAATATACTCTTCTCCGGGAATTTGTACTTAATACCGGTAGAGTTCTCACTTATAGCTATCTTTTGAACAGGGTATGGGGTCCTGAGTACTGGGATGAACGAGAGTATCTCTATGTCTTCGTTAACCGTTTGCGTGCTAAGCTTGAAGCTGATCCAGAGAAACCCAAATATATTATGACGGTGCCTGGCATCGGGTATCAATTCCAGGATTCATAGTAGCAGGAACATTCAGCAGAACAATAGTAAGGGTACCTTTCAGGTACCCTTTATTATTTACCTCGGATGTTTAGAAGTTATTTAGAAGTTCACCCTGTATCTTTAGATATTGTTATACATTTATAGTGTATGTTAGCACTGTATGAGATGGTAACAATGCGATCCTTCTAATTATCTAATACAGTAGCGGATTTTCGGATTGAAAGAAATGAGAAAACTTCTTAGCTCATTAAAAGTAATCTTACTTGCGGCTATACTGATCGTAAGCGGCACGGTAATCTATTTCACTTATACTGATGCCAGTACCGTTGGCTTTTCGGATGAGGGTAAAATGGACCTTGAGCTAAAGGGACAGAGTGTAAAAGCTCAAACATTTCAGTTGATTAATGTGATACCTGGTGATAATGGTCGTGGTTGCAACAGGCTGGTTAATGCAGGTAATCTAATTAGTGACTTAAGCATTAGTTTTTGTGAGGTAGTAAATACCCCTGGAACAAGTGGGGAATTTGCTGATGGTAGCGGAGATCTGGGTATTGAAGCGGTAGCAGCGGTTTATATTGATGTAGATGTAAGCGGTGACTGGAACAATGGGGATATAGGACTTAAAACGGACGAAACGACCTACAGTTACCCGTCGGTTCTGGATTATGATTATATTAACAACTATAGTAATAGAAGCTGGAACTCGATAGTAACAATTGATACTTCAGATAGCTGTGACTTTGTTATTTTCTGGCGCATCCCTATTTCTGCCGGTAACGAGATTCAAGGAGATAGAATCAGCTTTGACATTATCTTTACCGTGGAGTAAGTTTTTTAACTTTGTCAATGTATAGTTGTTGACTACAGTTTGGTTGTCTACTCTTTTAAATTCCAGCCTTCTTAGCATGCGTCTATTGATTCAATAGAGCTATCCTGTCTAAGAAAGGGAAGTGAGTATGGAGGAAGACCCAGGAGTGGGGCTGGAATCACCTGGCAAAGGGTTGCTGAATCTCTCAGATAGTACGATTAAAGTTTCCAGAAGCTTTGAAGTTGTTGATAATCAATCAGTCCGCTTTCGGCGATATTTTCAATCTCGATTCCCGACTCAGCAGCAGCTGCCACTGGATTCAAGCCACCAAGTTGTATAACACCAATTCGATTCAAGGATATAGGAATCTGGCAAAGCGGCTCGCTGGTATCGCCTATGGCATAAATACCCCCAATTCCAACTTCCTTGAGTAAGGCAATTCTCTCTTCGACGGCTTCTCTCGCCATAGCCGGAATAGTACGGAAAACACCCAGTATCTTACCATTACCTGTCTTAGATGCTTCGACAACGCTTGTCATTCTGGCGAGGATGTACTGCTCAGAAGGGTCAACTGATGTGCCGGCATAGTTGATTATTGCCACAAATCTCCTTGGCTTCGAATTCCTAATCTGGAGAACACCACCGAATCTGAACTCCGTAGGAATTCCGGCTTTTAGAAGTACACCGTTTATTACTACACTACAAACAGTTGCAAGGCCAATTTTCCCTGCCGGAATTGATACTGATCCAAGTTTCTCTCCTTCCTGTGCCACAGCTACTAAATCGCTAACGCATATCCCGGCTTTGAAAGCGTCCTTCATGGCTGACAATGCCTTTTTGAACTTGTTCTTGTCAAAGAGAGAAGTGTTTATCGGCAACTGACCTGTGCGCTTAACAGGGTCAAAAGTGACCTGATATGCCAGTAACTCCAGCTTTTCATTTACGAAACCCAGATGCTGTGCTGCTAAGGCGTCCTTTATCTCCTGACGCCCTTCCGGTGTAATCATCCTGCCGTCTCGCCCCATTGGCTGCGTATAGCCACGTTCATCTGTTATCCTTAAATGATATCGTACGGATCGCTCATTTAAGTGAATTCCTTCATTCTGAAGCTTGCGAGCAATAGTAATTGATCCAAGAGTCTCTGAAGACTCATTTAATAATTTTAGAATGGCGATAATTTTCTTTTCAGTTTCTAAGCTATTAAGCTGGTCCATTATAATTATTAATTTTCTGAGAAAAATTTGAGGTTATTATACCATCAGAATTTCTATATTAATATATATACCTTCACGCAGACGAAAGGGATGTATACCAGATTCTCTAGAGGTACTGAATTTCAGCGTGGTATTCCTGTAAAGATTTAACTCCTAAACTGGATATCAGGTGAGAGTTAATTCCTCTAGCAGCCGCGGTGGCTGCTGCTAAAGTTGTTATATAAGGAATCTTATATTTAATTGCTGCTTTACGAATGTATGAGTCGTCATATTTGCTTTGCTTTCCACTGGGCGTGTTGATTATTAAATCAATTTCACCATTTATTATTCCATCTACAATATTGGGGCGACCCTCATGCATTTTCAGTATCATATCGGTTTTGATGCCATGTTGGGCAAGGAAGTGATGCGTACCCACTGTTGCCTTGATGTGAAAACCGAGCTTGGAAAACTGGTCAGCTACTTCCAGTGCCGCTATCCGATCCTGTTCTGAAACAGTTATCAGAACAGTCCCTGTGGTTGGCAGCAACTGCAAGGCTGCCGCCTCTGCTTTGTAGTAAGCAAGCTCAAATGAATTATCAAGCCCCAGTACCTCTCCGGTAGAACGCATTTCAGGGCCCAGAACCGGATCATCTTCAGGAAACATAGCAAACGGGAAAACAGCTTCCTTGACACCGAAGTAGGGAATCGTTCGTGGCTTTATATCAAGCTCGGCGAGCTTTTTACCAAGCATGATCTGGGTAGCTATATGAACCATGGGTATATTGCATACCTTAGATACAATCGGAATGGTTCGGGAACCTCGTGGATTGGCTTCCAGTACATAAACAACATCCTGAGCGATAGCGTATTGTATATTCAGTAATCCAATCACATTCAATGAAAGGGCAATTCTTCTCGTGTAGTCAATAATTGTACTCTTGTGTCTTTCAGGTATACTAACCGAAGGAATCACACAGGCAGAATCACCGGAATGAATACCAGCCAACTCGATATGTTCCATAATCGTAGGCACAAATACATCGATACCGTCAGCAAGTGCATCTGTCTCTGCCTCAATAGCGTTTTCAAGAAATTTATCAATAAGGATTGGTCGGTCCGGGGTAACCTCTACTGCTGCAGTGGTATACTCCCTGAGCGTCTTCTCGTCATAGATTACCTGCATACCACGTCCGCCCAGGACAAATGACGGTCGCACCATCAAAGGGTACCCAATTTGTTCGGCAATAAGGAGGGCTTCCTCTAAATTGCTGGCCATTCCAGATTTCGGCATGGGAATGTCGAGTTCTTGCATCAGCTTAGAAAAGCAATCCCGATCTTCAGCAAGGTTGATGGTCTCAGGAGAAGTACCGAGAAATTTTACTCCGGCCTCAGCCAGTTGGTTAGCTATATTGAGGGGCGTTTGCCCACCGAATTGAACAATTACCCCTTCAGGTTTTTCTTTTTCGTAGATAGAAAGGACATCTTCGACTGTCAATGGTTCAAAATAGAGCCTGTCCGACATATCGTAGTCCGTTGAAACCGTTTCAGGGTTACAGTTAATCATTATCGAATTAAACCCTTCCTCACGTAGTGCAATAGCCGCATGAACACAACAATAATCGAATTCTATTCCCTGTCCAATACAGATAGGGCCACTGCCAATGACTATCACCTTCTTTTTTCTAAGAGGGTATGTTTCGTCTTCCTGCTCGTAGGTGCTATAGAAATATGGCGTTGTAGCATCAAATTCGGCAGCGCACGTATCGACAATTTTATAAACAGGGTTAATATTCCAGCTATGGCGTAGTTCCCTCACCTCTGGTAGAAATCTACCGGATAGGATTCCTATCTGCTCGTCGGTGAACCCCATTCGTTTAGCCTTTAAAAGGATTTCGGGAGTTAGTGTTCCAGATTGAAGCTCCAGTTCCATATTTATAATATTTTGACATTTTTCCGTGAACCATAAGTCGATTCTCGTATGTTTGGTGATAGCTTCCGGAGATATTCCTCTACGCAGTGCAGCCATTATAGCCCATAATCTCAGGTCATTTGGCCACAATGGATACGATTTCAAATCAGTTGCTTTTTCCCATGCAGGTTCTTCCCAGAGTAGAGATTTTATATTTTTTATCTCCAGGGAGCGCACTGCTTTCTGAAGAGCAGCTTCAAAACAACGGTCAATAGCCATTACTTCACCAGTTGCTTTCATTTGGGTGCCGATAATGCGCTCGCTGGAGACAAATTTTTCAAATGGCCAACGTGGAATCTTAACTACTATATAGTCAAGTGCCGGTTCAAAGGATGCCATTGTTTTTTCAGTAATCTTATTAGCTATCTTGTCCAGTGTTTTACCTATAGCAATCTTTGCTGCTACGAGGGCAATAGGATAACCTGTTGCCTTGCTGGCTAAAGCTGAACTACGGCTTACTCGAGGATTTACCTCAATAACATAGTAATTTTCGCTTCTTGGGTCGAGGGCAAACTGTACATTACATCCTCCCTCAATACCAAGAGCCCGAATGATTTTTAAACTGGCTGTACGCAACATCTGATATTCTTTGTTGGTCAGTGTCTGACTCGGAGCAACGACGATGCTGTCTCCCGTGTGAACTCCCATCGGATCCATATTCTCCATGTTGCATACTGTTATGCAATTATCTGCGCTATCACGCATTACCTCATATTCAATTTCTTTCCAACCAGCTAATGATTCTTCAATTAACACCTGATTGATAGGACTATTTGCCAGGCCTCTGGTAACTGTTGTTTCCAGTTCTTCCAGGTTATTGACAATACCGCCGCCAGTGCCACCAAGTGTGTAGGCCGGGCGGATTATTAAGGGTAACCCTATATCACCTGCAATTTCTCTGGCCTGTTCTATAGTATTGACAGTGGTGCTTTGTGCCACTGGTTCCCCGATATCGACCAGTAGCTGTTTGAAAGACTCACGGTCTTCAGCCATTTTTATTGTCTCAATTGGTGTTCCCAGGCTATTAACGTTATATTTTTCGAGAATGCCAGCATCAGATAAAGCTACAGCGAGGTTGAGTGCAGTCTGCCCTCCTAAAGTAGGTAATAATCCGTCAGGGCGCTCCCGTTCAATAATGTGAGCGATTGTGTCGACGTTTAGTGGTTCGATATAGACAGTATCAGCAATATCCTTATCTGTCATGATAGTCGCAGGATTTGAATTAACAAGCACTGAAGTTATCCCCTCTTCACGCATTGCCTTACATGCCTGTGTACCGGCATAATCAAACTCGGCTGCCTGCCCAATGATGATAGGTCCTGACCCGATAATTAAGATTTTTGATAGATTCAATATTTCATTCCTCTAATTGTCAAGACTCCTTTATCATCTTTAAAAATCTATCGAAAAGGTAGGTATTATCCATAGGACCAGGTGACGCCTCAGAATGATACTGTACAGCGAAGATGGGGAACTCTTTATGACAAAGACCCTCAACGGTATCATCATTGAGATTCATATGTGTTATCTGTAGCTCGTTTCCAAGAGAGTCGGGATCGACAGCGTATCCATGGTTTTGGGCAGTTATATGAATTCTGCCGGTATCTAACTCACGGACGGGGTGGTTGCCACCTCTATGTCCAAATTTTAATTTAAAAGTTTTTGCTCCAAAGACACGGGCGATAAGTTGGGTACCAAGGCAAATACCCATGATTGGTTTTTTACCAATCAAGTCCTTAACCGTAGCTACTAGATAGTCTAACAACTGAGGATTGCCGGGTCCCGGGGAAAGTAATATACCATCCGGTTTTAATGAGAGTATCTCTGTAGAAGACATAGTACATGGTACTGCAGTTACGTCACATCCTAACATATTGAGAATCCTGAGTATGTTATATTTTAATCCGCAATCTAATATTACAATATGGTATAAAGATACATTATTTACAGAGGGCCATCGATAAGGAACCATGGTGGTAACCTGCTTAACAAAATCAATAGAGTCATAACCAGGTGTTTTTTGTAGGGATTCCATGGCAGCCTTTGTACTCTTGTTGGCGGTTATTATCCCTTTCATGACCCCTGCTGAGCGTAACTTTCTTGTTATCGCACGCGTATCAACTCCACTTATTCCAGTGACAGCATTCTCAGACAGATACTGGTGAATGGTTTTCTGGTTCAGGTAATGGGAAGGAGTGCGACATTCCTCCCTGACGACAAAGCCTTTTACTTGAATTACCGCTGATTCGATGCTATGTTCATTAATGCCATAATTACCAATAAGCGGGTAGGTTGGAATTAAAATTTGTCCGGCATAAGAGGGATCTGTGAGCATTTCCTGATAGCCAATCATACTGGTACAAAATACTACCTCCCCAAATGTGTCGGCATTAGCACCGAAAGAATATCCTTGATATAGTGAACCATCTTCCAGCAGTAACGATGCATTTCTATTTCTATCCATATTTATACTTTAAAGCGGTTGGTAATTGGAAACCGCCTGTCCCGGCCAAAAGATCTGGATGTTATCTTAATACCAGGTGGAGCCTGACGGCGTTTGTACTCACTCCTATCTACCAACCGGGCAGCTTGTTCAACTAATTCTTTATCTACACCCATGGCAATAATTTGCTCGACGCTTTTATCCTCCTCAACATATGCGGTCAATATAGGATCGAGCTGTTCATAGGGAGGCAAAGAGTCGCTATCCTTTTGTTCTGGCCTCAGTTCGGCAGAGGGAGGTTTATTAATAATACCGGATGGTATTAAATCGTAACCAGCCAGCGAGTTTCTGTAGTTGGTAATCCTGTAAACCATGGTCTTCGGTACATCTTTTATCACAGCAAAACCACCAGCCATATCTCCATATAATGTGGTGTATCCTGTTGCTATTTCGCTTTTATTTCCTGTTGTTAATACCAGCCAGCCAAATTTGTTGGATAATGCCATTAAAATATTGCCTCTAATGCGAGCTTGCATGTTCTCTTCGGCCACACCCGTTTCTGTCCCCTTAAACGTTTCAGCGAGCATATCCATATATGCTTGAAATGCTTTTTCAATTGGAATAGTTAACAGTTTAATGCCCAGGTTCCTGGCAAGGAGCTCGGCATCTGACACACTACCAGGCGAAGAGTATCTTGAAGGCATGGCTACCGCAACTACATTAGAACTCCCAAGCGCATCGACGGATATAGCAGCTACTATACTTGAATCTATACCCCCGGAAAGCCCTATTAGTACCTTCTCAAATCCGTTCTTGAGGACATAGTCATGGGTCCCAAGAACCAGTGCCCTGTAGATTTCTCCAGGCAAATCCTGTAACTGGATATCTCTCGATGGTAATGGCTGTTTTAAGATGGTTGATGCTGCTGTGGATACTACAATTCTTTTTCCATTGTATTCTAATCTGTCTTGAAGTTGAGCCTGCTTTCGCCACCGCGATTCCCGAAGTCGGGAACGAAAGACAGACTCGACATCAAGGTCTGTTATTATCAGGTCTTCTTCAAACTGTTTGCCGTTAGCTATTATCCTCCCTTTCTCATCGACTATGAGGCTGTTGCCGTCAAAAACAAGCTCATCCTGCCCCCCTACCAAATTGTTGTACGCAAAAATTGCTATATTATCTGCTGCACGAGTAGCGATCATTCTTTCTCTTATGACTCTCTTGCCTAAATGGTAAGGAGATGCACTTATGGTAACGATAACCTCAGCTCCATAATAGGCCTGACTATTCGCAGGTCCGGCTGCGTACCACAAATCCTCACAAATGTTAACACCAATTTTAGTGCCGGAAATTACATATACAGGGCACTCTTTACCTTCTTTGAAGTAGCGATTCTCGTCAAAAACGCTATAATTTGGTAAAAATGTTTTATGGTATATATCGATGAGCTTCCCATCATGTATTATTGCGGCGGCATCATAGATATCCTCTTGAGCATCAATACAGCCAATAATAATACTCATTCCTGAAGATGCAGCGACTATCTCGTCGAGAGACCTCAAATTCTCAGCAATAAAGCGTGGTTTAAATAAGAGGTCCTCCGGCGGATAGCCACAAATAGCAAGCTCTGGGAAGGTGAGAAGATCAACATTGGATGCTCTGGCTTTGTTGATAGCTTCCAGAATTATTCGTTTGTTACCAGAAAAATCTCCCACTGTGGTATTAATCTGGGCAATCCCGATTCTTAACTGGCGAGCACCAAACTGTTGTTTCATAGTACTATGCACTCAACTTATAATATTGGTAAATACCTTTTTAACTCGTATTCGGTTACCTGTATTCTGTAGTTATTCCATTCTAGTTTCTTGTTCTCAATAAAAGCTGAGAAAACGTGTTCACCCAAGGCTTTACGTACCAGCTCGCTCTTCTCAGTTATTGTTATTGCGTCCAGCAAGTTGGCAGGTAGGGTTCCTATTCCACGCTTCTTCCTTTCTTCCTCGGTCATAGTATAAACGTTTTCTTCCACTGGTTCAGGAACCTGATATTTCTTTTCAATCCCTTCCAATCCGGCGGCCAGCATTACACTGAAAACAAGATATGGGTTGCAGGCTGGGTCAGGGGATCTGAATTCAATTCTTGTTGCATTTTCTTTACCAGGTCTATACTCAGGAACCCGGATGAGATCGGAGCGATTTCGTAGAGCCCAGGAAAGGTATGCTGGTGCCTCGTAGCCCGGAACAAGCCTCTTATATGAGTTCACCCATTGGTTGTTCACCGCAGTAATCTCTGGAGCATGTTTTAACAAACCTGCAATAAAGTATAGTGCTTCCTGGGAAAGGTGATAAGGATTTTCAAGTTTGAAAAAGGCATTTTTATCACCCCTGAAGAGTGACTGATGGACATGCATACCACTACCATTTATCCCAAAAACAGGCTTAGGCATAAAGCTGGCATAAACACCATGATTCAAAGCTATTTGCTTCACTGCCAGACGATAGGTCATAACATTGTCAGCCATAGTCATCGCATCGGTATATCGAATATCTATCTCGTGCTGGCTTCCGGCGACTTCGTGGTGAGAATATTCAACTTCAATACCCATCTCTTCCAGGGTAAGGACTGTGTCTCGCCTGAGGTCAGTGGCGACGTCTAGTGGTGTCAAGTCAAAGTAGCCGCCCTGGTCTAGTAACTCAGTACCATTAGAGTCTTTGAAATAGAAGTACTCCAGCTCCGGTCCTACATAGTAGGTATAGCCCATATCAGCTGCACGCTTCAAATTTTTCTTCAGTACGTAACGAGGATCTCCTTCAAAAGGTGCCCCCCCGGGTTTTAAGATATCACAGAACATTCTAGCAACAGCTCGGTGCTCACGTGGTCTCCAGGGTAACAACTGGAACGTATCGGGGTCAGGTAAAGCAATCATATCGCTTTCATCGATACGGGCAAACCCTTCAATTGAAGAGCCATCAAAACCCATTCCCTCTTCTAATGCGCCTTCCAACTGTTCTACAGTGATGGCAAAACTCTTTAGCATACCCAGTATATCCGTAAACCACAATCTGACGAATTTCACATCATGTTCCTTAGCCATTTTTAGAACATAATCTTTGGCTTCTTCTCTATTTTTTGTTGTCATTATAATCTCCTGCTTGTTATTCATGCTTTAAATAATACATTCAATCAATATGCTACCTTCTATTATAAATCATCTGGTTCTAACATTAATAGCTACCTCCTTAGTTTTTTATATTGCGCTTTCATCTCTATCACCTGTTCTGATACGTATTGCAGCTTCAACAGGGAGAACAAAAATCTTACCGTCTCCCACCGCACCTGTTCTAGCTCCACGAATGATAGCTTCAAGCGTTCTGGGAACATCTTCATCAAAAACAACAATCTCAAGCTTTAATTTTGGAATAAACTCTACTTTAAAAGTGGTACCACGAAATTGTTGCTCAAGACCTTTCTGTTTACCATGACCCTCAATCAATGTCTTGGTCATTCCGGGATAGCCCTGTTTTTCCAGGGCATCCTTTACTTCTTTGAACTTTTCTACTCTGATTATAGCTTCTATCTTCTTCATTTTAGACACTCCTTGATGTACTTATTCAGGTATAGTTAAGACACCACAGGATATGCTGGCGTACCATGCTCCGGAATATCCAGGCCTAGCAGCTCTTCCTCGGGAGGTACTCGGATACCAAATATCCTGTCCATTAATTTAAAGGTTAAATATCCCAAACCGAATGACCATAGAACTACCACTATAATACTGATAAGTTGAGCAAGAAGTTGTCCGGTTCCTCCCCCATAAAACAAGCCGGTAACATAGGGTGCTTCAATAGAATAAATGCCATAGGTACCATCGGCGAAAAGGCCAACACTAAGCAGACCCCATAAACCACAGAAACCATGTACGCTCACTGCTCCTACTGGATCATCTATTCCTCTTGCTTCGAGTAGCTTAACTCCGGCATACATTATTACTCCACCGATAGTGCCAATTATAATCGACACCCAGCCTTCAACCCAGGCACAAGGTGCAGTTATTGCAACGAGCCCTGCTAACACCCCATTTAACAACATTCCGATATCCCACTTCCCTGTCCTGTAACGCGATATCAGTAGCGCGGTCAAACCACCTGCAGAAGCGGCTAAATTAGTGTTTACAGCGATAACTACAATCCGCAAATGATGTGCATTCATAGTACTTCCAGGGTTAAAACCAAACCAGCCAAACCAGAGGATAAAAACCCCAAGGCAGGCAAGAGCTATATTATGTCCCGGTATTGCCTGTGGTTTTCCGTTTTTATCAAACCTGCCAAACCTTGGTCCAAGTATCATAGCCCCAGCTAAAGCAATGAGACCCCCAAGGGCATGAACCGCTCCCGAACCGGCAAAGTCCACTGCCCCTACCCCGAATGGAAGACTGGATAGCCATCCCCCGCCCCAGACCCAATGACCATAAATAGGATAAATAATGACACTTATGACTACACAATAGATGAGGTAGGCTTTAAATTTCAGTCGTTCGGCAACCGCGCCAGCTACAATAGTCGCTGCTGTTCCACAGAATACAAGCATCCAGAACATCAACAGATATTGATCAACGTCATAATACTCGCCAAGCATTAACCAGCCTTCTGTTCCAATGAATCCATGCCAATCGGTGCCCATCATTATGGCAAAACCGACAGTAAAAAATGCCAGCGATCCGACGACATAATCCATAATGCTTTTTGTCATAAAATTGGATACATTCTTTGTCCTGGTAAATCCACTACCAACCATGGCAAAACCCGGTTGCATAAACATTACTAGAAAGGCACAGACTAATACCCAGAGGTAATCTACTGCTACATCAGCTGTTCCTCCTAATCCGGTAGGGTCATTTGCCATTACCGTATTACCTATTGCTACTCTTGCTATCCATAACAGACAAACAATACTTAGCGTTAATCCCACTCTTTTTATTACGTTTAATACTCTGTTACCTTTCACAATAGCTGCCCTCCTTTATAGGGCAAATAGTAACGGTCAGATGTTTCTAGTATATTACGTCTATGTTAAATCTATGTTACAAAGAAAGGTGTTAGATTTTTAATCTGTGAGGAATCGGTAGCCAATGTTCCTTACTGTTTCGATAAAGGTGTGGTTCGTGTTTTCAATTTTGCTTCTCAATCTTCTCACGTGGACGTCTACTGTTCTATCACCACCATAGTAGCCATAACCCCAGACTTTATTCAGCAAGGTTTCACGCGTATAAACATGACCTTTCCCGAACGCAAGAAATTTCAACAATTCATATTCCTTAAATGTTAGCTTTACTACGATTCCCTCTACGGTAACTTCGCATTTTGCAGTGTCTATAACCAGGTCTTTGTATTTAAATAGACCTGTATTTTGAATAATGTTGTTTCTGTACAAAATACGTTGTATTCTCAATTCTAGTTCACTGATGCTATATGGGCAGACCAGAAAATCATCCACTTTTAGATATAAATTAGTCGGAATGCTTGCTCCCGTATCAATAAGCATAACAACAGGCGTCAGTTTATCCTGTTTTATATCCTGTATCAGTTCGTGTATTTCAGAACTAGATGCGTTCTTATTGATCTCCAGCAGTAGTAAATCCGGTGGGTTTTCGATAACGCTATCTATTAGTGATTTTTCATAAGGAAGAATTGAGCAGTCATAACCCTTTCGGGTAAGTGATAACCTTAACTCCGTTATCGGTTCGCTTTTATTGGCTACTATCAGTAAACGTGCCACTTAAATTCTCGATGTAGTAACACATTAGCATGTAATTTAGTAAGCATAAAGTCTACCATATGGTCTCAGCCAGCGCGGAAAGAGTTTTATAAACCGTTGCTCCAGTATTTTATCAGGATCGAGCTTAAAGTAGCTGGCAAATTCATTAACATTATCGTAGACAACCTGGTGGTCCTTCTCTGACAATTCCGCAACTCCGACCTCTTTTCCAAGTTGATACTGTTCCACCTGCCCTCTCAGAAATATAACTCCACCATGCATTCCGGTGCCGATAAATTTAGCCTTGTGTTTTATCTCTTTACCCAGGTTCAATCCCAGCATGATAAGCACTCCACCACCCATATATTCTCCAACAAAATCCTGAGTGCTTCCACCTATAACGAGAATTGGTTTCTTATCCAGGTATTCCTTCATATGAATACCTGCTCTATATCCGGCATCATCCCGGACGAAGATTTTACCACCCCGGGCAGACATTCCCAGTATGTCTCCAGCATGACCATGTATGACAATTTCACCGTTATTCATAGTATTGCCACAACAATCCTGAGCATTGCCATATACGGTAATCTTTTGACCATTCATAAAAGCACCTAAATCGTTACCCGGTGTGCCGGATATCTCTATCTCCATCGGCTGGGATAAATCAGTGCCGATGTACCTTTGTCCATAGACATTGTTCAGCTTAACTCTCTTGATTCCCTTACTGTTCAAGTCCCTCAGTATGACATTCAATTCTTTATACAGAATGCCGTCGGCATCAATGTTGATTGATTCTTCATTCTTAGTAGTAATTACTTGTTCCATATTCAATCTCCTGCCATCCTTACTCCCAGAATTTCCAATTCGGAGTCTGTCAATCCAACTCCTCTAAGCTGCAGTCGATTACCACGAAGGCTTTCAAGGGCATTAACACCCATCCCTCCCAGAATCTCCTTCAGTTCAGTACTCCAGGCATGTAGTAGGTTAGTCAAACGTTTTGCCCCGATATCCGGATTAATTCGCTTGTTCAGTAGCGGGTTGGTGGTACAAATACCCCAGGCGCATTTACCGGTGTGGCACTGCTGGCATACACGGCAACCCAGCGCAATAAGCGCAGCTGTTCCAATATAAACTGCATCGGCTCCGAGGGCAATTGCCTTGACTACATCCCCACTATTCCTTATCCCCCCTGATACAACCAGTGAAGCATGATTACGGATGCCTTCTTTTCTTAGCCGGCTGTCTACCGAAGCAAGCGCCATCTCTATCGGAATGCCAACATTGTCACGTATAATCTTCGGAGCAGCTCCCGTAGCACCACGTAAACCATCCAGTACAATTATGTCTGCTCCTGCTTTTACCATACCAACAGCGATCGCTGCTGAGTTATGAACGGCAGCAATCTTCACCGATACCGGTTTTTTATAATTAACCGCTTCTTTCAGTGCATGTACCAGTTGTGCCAGGTCCTCAATAGAGTAAATATCATGTTGAGGTGCCGGTGACAGTGCATCAGTTCCCATGGGAATCATCCGGGTAGAAGATACCTCGGCGCTGACTTTTTCACCCGGGAGATGCCCTCCGATGCCGGGCTTGGCTCCCTGCCCAATCTTAATCTCAACCACTCTGGCGACATTCAGATATTCAGGGTGTACTCCGAATCGTCCCGATGCTACCTGAACGGTAGTATTATTTCCGTACTTGTAAAGTGAAGGGTGAAGTCCTCCCTCTCCGGTATCCCAGAGGGTTCCTGCCTCAGTAGCTGCTCTTGCCAGAGATTCCTGTACCTGTAGACCCACAGCGCCATACGACATGCCGGCAAACATTATCGGTACATCCAGCTTTACCTGTGGAGGCAGTATTGTTTTCAGATTCCATTCTTCATCCAGGTCTATTTTATCTGGTTTACTCCCCAGATAAGTAGCCAGTTCCATCGGTTCTCTAAGCGGGTCTATGGAGGGATTTGTCACCTGGCTGGCGTTCAGCACGAGGTGGTCCCAGTAGATAGTCTGCTCTTTGTCATCACCCATTCCGGTAAGCAATACACCACCGGTCTCTGCCTGTTTTATGATATCTTCGATGATCTCAGGGCGCCAGTTAACGTTGTCACGATACTGGTGCTGGTTTTTCTTTATGGTTATTGCCTGCGTTGGACAGAAGGTCATGCATCTGTGGCAACCTACGCAGTTACCGATTATGCTCTTTACCTGGTCGTCTTCTTCATCATAATAATGTGTATCGAAACTACACTGGTTAATACAAACTTTACACTTGATACATCGATCCATATCTCGCTCTACCAGAAATTTTGGTGGTAAATATGTCTTCATTTTTCTTTTTCCTTGTGAACTAATAGTAGTCTTCTTATCATACAGCGACTGATGCATTATCAACGACAGCAGCTATTGGTGTCTTTATTGGCTCTCCCAGCTTACCGGTAACCAGTTGCCCTCCCATAGGAATCCATGAATATTCCAGGTCACGACAGATTAAACGGATGGCAGCTTCCTCAGACGATAGATAGAGTGTGCTCCCTTTCACTCCCGCAGTTAACGGTCGCAATCTGATACGGTCTGTCAGGCCGACCATCTCTCCCTGGTGCGCGATGATTATGGTGAATGGTCCATTTAATAGCAGGCTACTATATATTTGCCTTAAGCTACGGTGTAAATCCCTTTTATTTGGAGGCATACGATCGATGTCTTCCCATAATGATGATGACAATATGCTGGCTACTATTTCGAAAGGGAGTCCATGTTTACGGACCAGTAAGTCAACCGCATATGCCACTACCTCCGTGTCTGTATGCATAGTGCACTTATAGCCATACTGTTCCAGGTAGCGCCTGTTTATCCCGTAGGATGAAATCTCTCCATTATGGACTACCGTCCAATCAAGGATTGAAAAGGGGTGAGCTCCACCCCACCATCCAACACTATTGGTGGGGAACCTGCCATGTGCAGTCCATAAATATCCTTCATACTGCTCAAGGCAGAAATAGTCAGCAATTTCCTCGGGATAGCCCACACCTTTAAACACTGCCATATCCTTTCCGCTGGAGAATACGAAGCTATCAAGAAGGGTACTATTGATAGTCATCACACAATCGACGACGTAGTCATCATTTTCCTTGTTGTCTGTGGCATGTTCTCCGATGTCTAAAAAATAACGATAAACCATAGGTGGATTGGATATGGCTGGTACAGGACGTGTCGGTACCTCTTCCTGAAAAATAAGATCGAAATTGTCCTTTAAAAAAGACTCTGTTTCCTGCTGTCCTTGTCGACTGAGATACATTATGTGAAAAGCATAGTAATTGGCGTATTCAGGATAAAGCCCATAAACGGCAAAACCACCTCCAAGTCCATTACCACGGTCGTGCATGTTGGCGATAGCTTTGATTATTCCTTCACCGGAAAACCTTTTACCCGATACATCCATTACTCCGAATATCGAGCATGCGTCGATTACTTTACCATCATTATAACTATTATTTATTTCTGTTAAATTTTTCATTAATTACCTTCTAGGATATCTCCTTTATTCAGCTGCCAGAATTTCCTCGATTTCTTTGGCCAAGATTACAGAATATTTTTCTGCCGAGGAAGGCAGTGATAACTGTGGTAGCCACAGTTCTTCAGGAAGGGAAGCGAGGCCAAAATCATCTGATACCAGTATCTGCTTAAGTTCTTCAACATTTATCTTATTTCTCATCAGGTTAATATAAATACCAGCATTATCGGTATTACCGGTAAGTACCATCCCCACAATAATCCCGTCCTTTATTATAACTTTCCGATAGTTACCATCTTTACTTTCACTAAGTACCTCATAGCTGTTATCCGGTGGATTTATTATCCCCGCGGAAGCGATGCGGAGCCCGAAATAATTAAGAGAATTCATAGAGGCTCCACCTTGATACTCAGTACGGACGCCAGTCATATTCAAACCTGCTATTCTTCCTCCTATATAGGCATTTGGCCATATGGGACTGAGTCGATAATCTCCATTTATAAAATCGTAAGACTCAGCGGCATCTCCACAAGCATAAATATCAGGATGCGAAGTTGCCATTTGTCGATCAATTACAATTCCTCGATTAGTACTGATACCACTATTTCGCGCCATTTCGATACGAGGTCTGACACCGATAGCTACTACCACTGCATCGCATAAGATTATTCTTCCATCATCCATGACTACACTACTAACAGTATCCCTTACTAATGAGGTACTACTAATTTTAGCCACGGTGTGACTGGTTAATATTTCGACTCCTGCCTGTTGCAGTTTTTTTTCAGCCATAGCTGATACCTCTTCGTCAAGTATAAGACTCAGCAACCTGTCCTTCATCTCAACTACAGTTACCCTGGCATTTCGTTTAATCAGTGCCTCAGTTACACTAACTCCAATAAGCCCACCCCCGATGACCACTACTCGATCTGCGTCGTGAAGAAATTTATCTATGGCTTTGGCGTCATTAAGGGTAATGAAATTGAATACTCCCTTCTTATCGATTCCAGGAGTGGGCGGGACAATTGGCATGCCTCCGGTAGCCAGCAGCAATTTCTCCCAGGCTATGGTACTTTCATCGGCTAATACCGCGGTATGTTCCTTGGCATCCAATGTTTCTATTTTATTACCGGAGATTAGCTGGATATTATTGATTTTATAGAAATCCGCTGGACGAAAGCTTATTTTTTCCAAAGGGCGTTCTTTAGCCAGATATTCAGAAATAAGAGGCCTTGAATACGCAGGATAGGGTTCCTCTGATATCATAGCAATTGATCCGTTTTTATCAATCTCACGTATAGCTTCAGCAGCCCCGATGCCTCCTGCCGAGTTTCCTATAATTAAATATTTAACTGTTAGTTTATCTTTCATCATCTTGTACCTTCTGTGACTTTTTTTCTTTTTCAAGAGAAAACAAATCACAATCCTCTTAGTATTACTTTATCGATATCATGGCAGCCTTTGAATGTAATGTCTCTTCTTCAATCTCTACCAGTATTAATGCTTCGTTAGGGCAATTGGCAACACAGACTGGGATTTCTTCATCCTGACATAAATCGCACTTAACTGCCTTCCCTCTCAAATTGTCCTGTTTTATTGCCCCGAATGGACAGGCGAGAGTGCAGGTCCCACAACCAACGCACTTTTCTTCGTCTACGTTCACTATTCCTGTAATGGTATCCCTGCTTAGTGCTCCGGTGAGGCAGGCAAAGACACATGGAGTGTCAGTACATTGCTGGCAGCGTAGTGACAACGAAACCGGGCCGTTTCTCTCTACTTTAGCCCTGGGTAGTGCCTTGGGAGTTTCCCTATTAAATGCTTTAACAAGGTCTTTTGATAGAGAATGTTGTAACTGGCAATAGACTTCACAGAGCCCACAACCCATACAGACCTCTTCCTTTATATATACTCTCTTCAACTCTACGTTCTCCTATATATCATTACTGTAGTCCTTAATTTTTCTCCAGGAAGCACACTGCCTGGCGAGTTCTCGGGTCTCCAATGACCTTTGCTGTGGCACCACTCGCCGCTGCTTTTACGTCAATCACTTGAACCACCTCCTTAAAGCTGTTTAATTCTGGCAATATACCTTTCAGCATATTAGGAGAGCCAGTAAAGAATTTGGTATTGAAATCGGCAGTTATATCGTCGGGGTAAACGGGCAGGTAGAGTATCTCCGCCTCTACCAAATCTTGGAAGAAATGAGTTCCATAGGAAACCTCTGGTACATGACCTGCTTTTTCGCGAGCAACCTCTACCAATACTGAGATATCATCGATATCTGAATAGCTAACATTCACTCCGAGCTCGATATTGCTGCTACCCCAACGACCAGGTCCCATTGCCATTACCATGCCATCCTTGTGACGAAAGTGGTTATTTAACTTTCCTATTACCCTCCCGAGTGTCCTTTTCTCTTCATATGTTGCTACCTCGGCATACTTCTGAGGATTAACATAAATTATGTACCGAATATTACTGACCACACCGGCACTTATTGACCGATTGGAACGAAATAGCACACGCTCTTTAGGTAGACTGTTAGGTACTTTAATTTTTGATCCAACTGAACTATACAAACGTAAAGAGCGGCACTGTAGTAGATTAATTCTAATATTCTCTTTATTATCAATGTATGCTGTGAATTCAATATCTATAGGCTGAGCCCAAGCTCTCTCCAGCTTAGTTAATATCTCTCCGATTATATCGACCATTTTGGTTTGATTTATCAGATTGTTAAATGTAAGTATCAGATCCTTTCCTGAATTGCTGTGTGGAGTTGCGATCCAGTCATGGAGGTAGCCATCCGCTATTTCAGACGTCAATAGGTGAAGTTCCGGGTAGGTATTACCTTCAATGATTTTGACAAAAGGCTCAACTTCAAAAGTATTAGTTTCGAGGTTAAGAACATCTACTAGTCGCTGTGAATACTTGGCTATTTCCATGCCGATCTCGGGTCTGAGTTGCGGGTGGCTTACAGCGATCATTCTGGGATAGTCACCACTGACGCGATTAACGGCACGCGTTCCCAATCCAAAGACCAGCCGTATCATCCCTTTCTCAGGATTAATACGATCTGTCCAGGCATAAAGGTTATGTGAGAAAGCTACCCCTGCTAGACTAGGGAAGAAATAGTGTTTATAAGGCATGCCTGATACACGTTGAACCAGTATTGCCATCTGTTCTTCCCCTTCTCCAAAACCACGTTTGTGACGATATGATAGTGCATCAGGATTTAGTGCACTTGCGTAAACGAGCTTCACAGCTTTTACGAATGCTTCTAATCGGTCTTCAGGACTACCCTGGTTTGTGCAAAACTCACTCCGGTATTTTCCAGCAAAGGCATCTGTGAAGCCATCCTCAAGAAGACTTGAGGAACGGACAATGATAGGTGCCTGGCCGTAGTAGTCTATTATTTTTCTAAACTGGTCCATAATCTCCTCAGAAAAGCTGCCAGCCAGAAAATGAGATTCTACTGCAGTAAAATCATCCCATGATAGTCTGCCTTTTTTAGATAGCTCCATTCTGATTTGAAAGAGGTTATTATTAACCAGGAAAGTAAAGAAGACATCAGAGCCAATGTAGAAGGAATCGTGTTCTTCTAGTTTTTGAGCAAAGTCAGTTTTATCCTCATCAGCAACCAGGACACGTCTGGCAATTAACATTCCAGCTGCCTTACCTCCAATACGGCCGGAACCAACAAGGCGCCCCCTCACCTGAAGTAGATCATCCATAGTCAAGTACTGATCGGCAAGTTGATTCAACTTGGGATGGTTGCCGAAGATCATTCGGCAAAGTTCTCCTTTAAGGATTCTTGACTTTTCAGTTTCCTTAGTCAAGCCTGTTTCTTTTTCCTGATATTGCATGATATCGCGATAAACAGAGTCCCAGGGGGCGATTGACTGAGATTTGATATCTGCTGGCCTCCAGCTAGTCGCAGTCAGTAACATTGCTGCGTCACCACTATGAGAAATAGGTTCTAAGCCTTCATTGCTAAGAAGATGTGGTAAAAACATCTGTGTAGAATGGCGATTCCAGACCTTAAGCGGATGAATGTAAATATTTCCGGCGACATGATATACATCCACCAGAATCTGAGTGGTACTGCGAATGCGTGCGATGGCGTTATGTCCATGCTGCCCACGACGTAGGGCGAAATACGCTAAGTCACCACGCTTAAAAAGCAAAGGGCAGGTCACCTGAAAGAAGTTGGCTAGAAGTTCGTCGGTAGCCCACTTATTAACCAAAGATGAAATATTGTCAAAGATATAGCAGCTCTTTGGACAACTCTTTTCAATTATTCGATATACCTCGCTACTGAAATAGTCGAAGCCGAGAGCTGGGTCAATCTGTTTAATCGTTAGCCCTGGACATGGTTTAAGGATTGCCAGTTGGGAGTCAAAATGTATATAAATGCAATCATATCCATCTCTGATTGACTGGGTTGCGAATGCTTGAGCAAAATAAGGATAATCCTCAAGGTGATCAACCTGCCATACTACATTGTCACCTAAGCGTAGTCCTTGTAGAAGCTTATCAAGCGGAAGTAATCCACTACTAAGCGTTTTATTAGCTAATTCTTGCATTTAGTTTGCTACCTCTCACTACGGTATAAGGTATGCGGCAACCGCCTGCCATATACCTTATAATATCAGTGTGGTTTTGTCAAATTAGCTGAGCAGTGAAGAATTGCTTCGGTTTAAGGAAAATATCAAGATGAGAAAAATTAGTGAACTTCCTGCTGATATTTTCGTTATAGAGAGTAATTTGAAATATATTACAGGAGATAGCCAATGAAAAAGTTTAAGTTAATAGCTGTTATATCCCTAGCTGTGATGCTGGTAGCAGTTGGTCTTTCCGGGTGTGGAGCTCCCGGGGCGACTATCAGAGGAGAAGCAGGCAGCCTGCAATTGAATTTGAATAGTCAGCAGGAGGGAATATGGGTTAGTGGTCTGGGGGAAGTTTCAGCCGTTCCGGATATTGCCAATCTGCAACTGGGTGTTGAAGCCCAGGCGGAAAGCGTTGCCTCAGCGCAATCACAGGCGGTTGAAGCCATGGATAAGGTAATAACCGTACTCGAAGATAATGATATAGCTGATAAAGATATTCAAACACAATACTTTAATATCTCTGAGATATCCAGATGGG
>Ga0272441_10004869_pt1 | contig 23825 bp, 25 predicted proteins | sample SSMProp6N_FD_193582 | JGI IMG/M metagenome (GOLD analysis project Ga0272441, IMG submission 193582) | Marine sediment archaeal communities from Little Sippewissett salt marsh, Falmouth, MA, United States - SSM-Prop-6N | ecosystem: Environmental > Aquatic > Marine > Wetlands > Sediment ...
TTAATCGTGCAGCGGAGGTAAAACCATGAAAGAAAATCCTTATCAGCCTATGCTTGCAACAATAGAAAATGTTAAAGAAGAAGTCGGAGGTCAAAGAGCAATAAAAACCTTTAGAATGAAATTTAAGGACAAAGAAATTCAGAAAAATTTCACTTTTCAACCGGGCCAATGTGCAATGGTAAGTCTCCTGGGAAAAGGAGAATGTATGTTTGCTATTTCTTCTTCTCCTACTAAAAAAGACTACGTTGAAGTAAGTGTGATGAGACATGGCAAGGTAACAAAAGCACTTCATGAATCTGAAGTAGGAGATGTAGTTGGAGTTAGAGGTCCTTATGGTAATAATTTTGATGTGAAAGATTGGAAAGGTAAAAATATTGTTTTTATTGGCGGAGGTATTGGTCAGGCTCCGCTTAGATGCTTGATTAATTATATTTTAGATAATAAGAGAGACTATGGTAAATTAGATGTAATTTATGGAGCTAGAACATCAGAGGATCTATGTTTCAAAGATGAATTTGATGAACTTGAGAAAAGAAATGACATAAACGTACATCTTTCAATCGATGTAAAAGAGGATAACTGGAAAAAGTTCGTAGGATTTGTACCAGATAATCTACTAAAGGTTAAACCCTCTCCTAAAAATACAATTGCTGTTACTTGTGGTCCACCGATTATGATTAAATTTGTAATTCAGAACCTAGAAAAACTTGGGTTTACCGAAGATCAAATCTTTACTACACTTGAAATGAGAATGAAATGTGGAATTGGAAAATGCGGTCGATGTAACATTGGAAACCTTTATGTGTGTAAAGATGGACCCGTTTTTTCATATAAACAATTAAAAAAACTTCAAGGTGAAAGATAAAAGACTTAGGGTGAAGTAATGAAAATTGGAGTATATATCTGTCAATGTGGTATCAACATAGCACATACAGTTGATGTTGAGCAAGCAGCAGAACAAGTAAAATTGCTGCCAAATGTAGCTATCAGCCGTTTTTACAAATATATGTGTTCTGATCCAGGGCAAGAGCTAATAAAAAAAGATATTAAAGAGATGAAACTCGACCGTGTTGTTGTAGCATCTTGCTCTCCTCGTATGCATGAGCCAACCTTCCGTGCTGTCCTTGAGGAAATGGGTATGAATCCATATTTCTTTGAGATGGTTAATCTAAGAGAACAATGCTCATGGGTTCATGAGGATAAAGTTAAAGGAACTGCAAAAGCAGTTCATTTAATTACAGGTGCCATAGAGCGTGCGACTTATTTAGAACCACTTGAGAAAAAAGAAGTAAGCGTTATCCCTAGAGCACTAGTTGTTGGTGGGGGTATTGCAGGAATTCAGGCTGCACTGGAAATTGCTGAGAAAGGTTTTAAGGTGTATCTAGTAGAACGAAGTACAAGTATTGGCGGACGTATGGCACAGCTAGATAAAACGTTTCCAACCTTAGATTGTTCTGCTTGTATTCTTACTCCAAAAATGGTTGATGTGGCTCGTCATCCAAACATTGAACTTTATACTTATTCTGAGGTTGAAAGTGTCGATGGATATATTGGTAATTTCAAAGTGAAAATAAAAAAGAAACCTAGATATGTTGACATTGAAAAGTGTGTTGGTTGTGGTTCCTGTGCAGAAGCATGTAGACTTCATAATAGGGTTCTAAATGAGTTTGATATGAATATGGGTAAACGTAGTGCAATTTATGTTCCATTTCCACAGGCTGTTCCACTAAAATATACTATTGATCCAGATAAATGTATTTTTCTTAAAACAGGTAAATGCGGTGATCACCCTCTGTGTGTTGAGGCTTGTGATGATAGAAATGCAATTGATTTTAAACAGGAAGAAGAAATAGTAGAAGTAGAGGTTGGGACTATTGTTATTGCAACTGGTTTTGATCTTTTTAACGCTTCTGAAAAACCAGAGTATGGTTATGACAAGTATGAAAATGTTATTACAGGATTGGAGTTTGAACGATTAGTTTCAGCATCAGGACCTACTGAAGGACATATAGAAATAAATGGAAAAGAACCGAAAAATGTTGTTTTTATTCAATGTGTGGGTTCTCGTGATAAGGAAACAAATGAGCATTGTTCACGTGTTTGTTGTATGTATACTGCAAAACAAGCACACATGGTTAAAGATAAAATACCTAATGCTAATCTTATTGTATATAATACCGATGTTCGTGCTTTTGGAAAAGGTTTTGAAGAGTTCTATAACCGAGTAAAAGGTGAAGGTGTATCATATAGACGAAGAGAACTAGGCGACCCAATAAATATTACAAAGAAAGGGGATCAAGTAGTTGTCAAAGCAAAGAGTCATCCTGATATTACAGCTGATCTAGTAGTACTTGCGACAGGTATTATTCCTAGAAAGGATTCAAAACAACTTACAAGAATTTTTAATATTAGCCAGAGTGCTGATGGATTTTTATTAGAGGCTCATCCTAAATTACGTCCTGTTGATACTTTTACAGATGGAATTTTCCTTGCAGGATGCTGCCAGAGCCCAAAGGACATTCCTGATGCTGTTGCACAGGCAAGTGGTGCAGCGGTTAGAGCATCTGAGCCACTTGCAGCAGGAAAAGTTGTTGTTGAGGCTATTTCAGCAAATATTGATGATGATCTCTGTAGTGGATGTCGTATTTGTGAAGATCTTTGTGCTTACTCAGCTTTAGAGTTTGACGAGAAAGATAAAATAATGAGAGTAAATGATGTGATGTGTAAGGGATGTGGGTCTTGTGCTTCTGCATGTCCAACCGGTGCAATTACTATGAGACATTATGATGTTAAACAGATTCTTGCTCAAATAGGAGGATTGGTACGATGAAACTGGGGGTTTATATTTGTGAATGTGGAGTTAATATTGCAGCAACTGTAAATGTAGAAAAAATCGCGGAACATGCAAAATCTTTACCAAATGTAGCTGTTAGCAGGTTTTACAAGTATATGTGTTCTGATCCGGGGCAGGGGCTTATTAAAAAAGATATTAAAGAGTTTAAACTTGACCGTGTTATTGTAGCATCATGTTCTCCTCGCATGCATGAACCAACTTTTAGAGCTGTTCTTGAGGAATCAGGATTAAATCCATATTGTTTGGAAATGGTTAACATTCGAGAGCAATGTTCATGGGTTCATAAAGATAGAGAAATGGCAACGGATAAAGCTTTTCAGTTGATAAAAAGCGCTGTACTTCGGACTGCATTAATAAAACCATTAGAGAAAAAATCAGTAGATGTTACACACACTGCTTTGGTTATCGGTGGTGGTATAGCAGGTATCCAGGCGGCACTTGATATTGGGGATATGGGTTACAAAACCTATCTTGTTGAAAAAACTCCGAGTATTGGGGGACGAATGGCTCAGCTTGATAAGACGTTTCCAACATTAGATTGTTCAGCATGTATTTTAACACCTAAAATGGTTGATGTAGCACGTCATAAAAATATTGAACTTCTAACATATTCTGAAGTTGTAGATATTGATGGATATGTAGGTAATTTTAAAGTTAAAATAAAGAAAAAACCACGATATATAGATATGGAAAAGTGTACTGGTTGCGGTGAGTGTTTTGATGGTTGTCCCGTTGAAATGCCAAATGAGTTTGATGAAGGAAAGAGTACAAGACATGCTATTTATATGCCTTTTCCACAAGCAGTACCAATGAAAACAACAATAGATAAACGTGGAGTGCATCCTTGCAGAGATGCTTGTCCTGCTGGTGTAGGCGCTCCTGGTTATGTCACACTTGTTGGCAGAGGTAAATTCTATGAAGCATTACGTGTAATAAAGGATCGTCTTCCATTTCCATCAATATGTGGACGAATTTGTCATAGGCCTTGTGAAGAAGCATGTACACGTAAAGATATTGATGAGCCACTTGGTATTGCACATATTAAGAGATTTGTAGGGGATCTTGAGCTACACATCCCTGCAATTGAAACACTTCCGATTGAAACAAGAGCAGAGAAGGTTGCAATAATAGGAGGTGGACCCGCAGGTTTAACAGCAGCACATGATCTTGCACTGAAAGGATATCATACAACAGTTTTTGAGAGTGCTCCTGTACTTGGAGGGATGATGAGATGGGGTATTCCAGCATTCCGTTTACCAAAAGAAATTCTTGAACGAGAGATATCTGATATATTAGCTCTCGGTGTTAGAGTTCAACTTAATACAATGTTAGGAAGGGATTTCTCTATTCCAGATTTATTTAATCGTGGCTATGATGCTATCTATCTAGCTGTTGGTGCTCAAAATGGTAAAAAAATGAATGTTCCCGGCGAAGATCTTGAAGGTGTCTATCAATCTATTGATTTTTTAAAAGAAATAAACCTTGGTAAAATTATTACTACGCCTATTGCAGAGATCGATGATGATCTATGCATAGGTTGTGGAAAATGTGCTGAGGTTTGTTACTATGGTGTAATAAAACTTGAACCAGATGAACTTGATCCTAAAAAACAATATCCAAATATCTATAAGAAATATTTATGTAAAGGTTGTGGAAAATGTGCCAGTGTTTGTCCTGCAAAAGCTATAAAGCTTTCTGGTTTTAAAGATATTGCTCCTAAAATTGGTAAAAAAGTAATGATAATTGGTGGTGGTAATGCAGCTCTTGATGCAGCCCGATCTGCGTTGCGACTTGGTGCTGATGAATCTGTAATATTATACAGAAGATCCAGAGAGGAAATGCCTGCTGAACCTGATTGGGAGATTGATGAAACAGAAGATGAAGGAGTAAAACTTGTATATCTTGTTGCACCAACAAAAATTATTGGTGATGAAAAAGGGCATGTTAAAGCTATAGAATGTGTCCGGATGGAATTACTAGATGAACTTGATGAAAGTGGAAGACGTAGGATAAAACCTATCAAAAATTCTGAATTTAAACTGGAATGCGATAGTATTATATTAGCAATAGGTCAGGAAGTCGAAACAGATGTATTAGCAAAAGATATTGATTTAAAAATTACACCTTGGAGTTCAAAAAAGGTGGATCCAGTAGCTTTCCCAAAAAATGGAATTGATGAAATAGAATTAACATCATGGAAAACGATACAAGCAGATCCTTTAACACATGAAACGAATATTGAAGGAGTTTTTAGTGGAGGTGACGCTGTTTGGGGTGCAGGAACTGTAATCGAAGCAATAGGTGCTGGAAAGCAGGCAGCTATTTCTATTGATAGGTTTATTAATAGAGAAGATTTAAGAGAGGGACGTGAAGAAAAACCTGAAATTGCAAAACCGTCAATTGAAGGAGTTAGAAAGAAACGAAAAGTACCAATGAGATATTTACCACTAAATGAAAGGAAAGGAAACTTCAAAGAAGTTGAAATTGGATATTCAGAAGAAGAGGCAATAGAGGAAGCAAGAAGATGTTTAGATTGTGGTGGATGTTCAGAATGTTATGAATGTGTACAAACTTGCGAAGCAAATGCAATATGTCATGACGCAAAAGAGGAATTTATTGATCTTAATATTGGAGCAATTGTTGTAGCATCAGGTTTTGACTTATTTGATCCAATTGCTAAACCAGAGTATGGATATGGAAAATATAAAAATATAATTACTGGTCTAGAATTTGAAAGACTGGTATCAGCATCAGGACCAACAGAAGGTCATGTTGAAATCAATGGTAAAGAACCTAAAAACGTAGTGTTTATTCAATGTGTAGGTTCCCGAGACAAGGAAACTAATGAATATTGTTCACGTGTATGCTGTATGTATACTGCAAAGCAAGCGCATTTAGTTAGGGAGAAAATCCCTGATTCCAAACTTACTATTTATTATACTGATGTTCGTGCTTTTGGTAAGGGCTTTGAAGAATTTTATAACCGTGTACAAGGTGAAGGAGTAAATTACAGGCGACGAGAACTTGAAGATAAAATTGAGGTAACAACTAATAGTGGAAAGACTATAGTTAAAGCTAAAGGTCATCCTGATATTGAAGCAGATCTTGTAGTATTAGCAACGGGTATTGTTCCTCGCGAAGATTCAAAAGATCTTGCTCGTATTTTAAATATTAATCATAGTGCAGATGGATTCCTACTTGAGGCTCATCCAAAACTACGCCCTGTTGATACTTTTACAGATGGAATTTTCCTTGCAGGATGTTGTCAAAGTCCAAAAGATGTTCCAGATACTGTTGCCCAAGCAAGTGGTGCAGCATCTCGTGTATGTAATATACTTGCAAAAAAACAACTTTTAATCGAAGCAACAGTTGCAAATGTGAATGAGGATTTATGTCGTGGCTGTGGATTCTGTGTTGATGCTTGTCCATATAATGCCATCGAATTAATAGAAACTGATCGTTTCGGTCACGTAGTAAAGGTAGCTAGTGTCAATGAAGCATTATGTAAAGGATGTGGTTCATGTTCTGCTGCTTGTCTAAATGGTGCTATTGGGCATCTAGGTTTTACTGATGGACAAATTCTAGCAATGATAAAAGCACTTGGAAAATAATTCCAATAAATTTTTTCTGCTTTCTTTTCTTCTTTACTAAAAAAATATATTTAGGATCAATCTAAAAAATAAATTGATAATTTATTTAGAAGTATCACATAAAGGTTGGAGGGGAGCCTATGGTTATATAAATGGTTTTCTTATCGCTAATATTTTTAGCTCGATGCTTTAATGATGAAAGATGCCACAAAATGTCTCCTTTTTCCAATATATATGATTTTTTATCTACAGTATATTCCATTTCCCCCTCAAGAACAAGATGTAACTCTTCACCATCATGTTTATACCATCTTGAGTCTGCATGGGGTTCTAATTCAGATATTATCGCTTCCATTTTATCTGATTTAATCATCATTCTATATAATTTCCCTGGTCTTTTTGTTTTGTTTTTTTCCTCTCCTTTTTTGATAAATATTGCTTGATTATTCATTATAGTAACCATTCCCTGGAAGAAATCATTGTTTAATAAATATTTCCAAATAACATGTCTAGATTTTATTCAAATTTTACTTTTTGTCATTCAAATTAATAGATTTAATGGCTGTAAAAAGAGTTAAGTAACAACAATTGATATCTATATAAGAGGTGACTTGTTGAATGGAAATTTATAAGATAATAGATATAGTTGGAACTTCAGAAAAAAGCTTTTCAGATGCAGCAAAAAATGCAATAGTTGAAGCGGCAAAAACAGTTAAAAAAATTCGACGAGCAGAAGTTACAAAATTTGATGTAAAGGTAGAAAATGATAAACCTTCTGTCTATAGAGCAGAAGTAAACATTTCATTTGAAATTGAAAGATAGTGATATTTCTTAAATAGTTTATAAAATTTCTATTCTTATATAACAAATCAAAACTAAAATAAAAAGTTAAAACATTTAATCAAATAAATAATTAATATATGATTATATAATTTTAAGAACTTCAATCCTTCCAACTAATCAAATTATTATAGAATTAAAATTTTCAATAATAAAATGTTATGTAAATTACCTATTGAGAAATCAATTTTTGTCTATTGGACTATTGGAATAGTTAGGCTGCCTGAAGGCATTACAATAATTCTTGGTTCTTTTCCTTTTATTTTAATTATTTTAACTGCATCATCTACTGCAGATTGTATGCTACTGTAGGGTTTCATCAAGGTTTTTTTAACAACATTATCTTCAAGATCGGTAACTGCCCACATTTTAGCGTAATTTCCAATTTGCGCTATCTTGGCAGCTTTATGGTATCCCAATTTGTATTCTTTTTCTATAAGTTTAAAAACCTCCTTGGGAGTATCAGCCTTTGACAATAGATTTAAAAATGCATCCTCTCCAACACCCATTCTACATTTAGATACTAAAATTATAATTCCATCTGATTCTAAAGCCAATTTACCATTATCAAGTGCTTTTTGAGATTGATATAAATCTATATCCATCGGATATGGTGCTACAGTAATAACAATATTACCTTTTTTCTTTAGAGGAACACAAAACACCTCTTTTGAGAAATCAATAGCTGCATCAAAAGATTTCAGGAGATCACCAGCAGTAACTGCATATATGTCATGTTCACCAGTCAACACAGTCTGTATAGAAAAGACATTAACGTCCTTTAACACATTCATTGCATCTACCATATCTTCGTGAACTGGATTACCTTCAAGAGCAAGAGATTGTGCTTCATTACTAAGAGCAAGTTTATGGTTCATTTCAATTGTTTTGTATGAGGCTACTCCAGGGAGAAAAGATTTCCTTCCACCCGTATAACCACCAAAATAATGTGGTTCTACACTTCCAATAACAAGCACGTTTCCAATTTCCGAGACCATCTTATTGATGTACATCTCGGTTCCGTTCTTTGATTTACCTAAGTACTCCATATCTTCTTCTTTTCTAGCATTATGAGCATATATCTGATCCTTGAATTCATCATAAATTTTTCCAAATATAAACTTATATTCTTCATTAGTGGGAGCTCTATGCACTCCAGTTGCAATAAGAAATTTTAAATTTGGATGAGAAGAAAGAACAGGATAAAGATATTTTAATATCTTTTTAGTGGGAGTAGGTCTAGTTGCATCGTTTACAATTACTAATAAACGTTTTGCGTTTGAAGCAAATTGATCAAATGGTTCTTTACTTATTGGATTTTTCAATGCTTTTTTGATAATATCATTTTCATTACCAATTTTAACTTTATTTGGGATTATTATGTTATAATATTCAGGAATTTCTACTTTGATTTTTTCTTTACCATATGGAATATTTACTTGCATGAATTTCCCAATAACTTGGTTAGTTAAAAAATTAGCGTATATAGTCAATCCTAATGATTTATATGGTAAGCTATTATTCGTTCTTTAATGTTTAACTTCCATGTAGCAATTATTGGAGGTGGAGTCATTGGTTCTGCAATTGCTAGAGAGTTGTCAAAATATAAAATAAATGTGATTGTTTTTGAAATGGGAAGCGATGTTGCTTCTGGTGCTAGCAAAGCAAATAGCGGGGTTGTTCATAGTGGAATAAATTCTGCTGAATTTTCTTTAAAAGCTCGTTTTTGTGTTGAAGGAAACAAAATGTTTCAACATTTAGCTGATGAACTAAATTTACCTCTTAAATGGATTGGAAAGCTAGTGATAGCAAAAAATGATGAGGAAATTAATAAACTTGAACGATTGAAAAATGTTGGGCTAAAAAATGGAGTAACAGGATTAAAGCTAGTAAGAGGAACAGAATTGAAAAAACAGGAACCGCACATATCTTGTGTTTCTGGGTTGTGGGTTCCTACAGCAGGTATTACTTTACCTTATCAGTTTACAATTATTTTGGCTGAAAATTCCATCGAAAATGATATTAAATTTTTACTTGAAACAAAGGTAAAAGGTCTTAAAAAAATAAATGATCATTTTCAAATAGAGACTAATAAAGGAAACTTTCAATCAGATATAGTAATAAATGCTGCAGGTTTAAATTGTAGAGAAATAGTTTCTATGATAGAAGAGCCAGATTTTAATGTATATCCATGTAGAGGAGAATATCTTGTTATAGATAAAAATTATAGCTCTTTAATAAACTCGATGATATATCCTATTCCAGTTGAAGAACATGGTTTTTTAGGTATTCATATCACTCCTACAATTGAAGGAAATTTACTACTTGGTCCAAGTGCAGAATATATCAATAACTTAAATGATAAAAAAACAACAAAGGAAAAAATGAATATTATATTTTCTGAAGCTAAAGAAATTATACCCTTTTTATCAAAAAAAGCAATTATAAACGCCTATGCAGGTATTAGATGCAAACTTTCCCCTCCTGAATCAAATAAACAAGCAGATTATATTGTTGAAGAAAGTAAGAAAACACCTGGTTTTATAAATCTGGTAGGAATAGAGTCTCCAGGCCTCACTGCAGCTCCTGCTATTGCTATAGAGGTATCAAATATTGTTTCTAAATCTATTGAATTAAAACAAAAAAATAAATTTAAATATAAATGTAATAAAAGAATACGATTCTCTGAGATGCCAACCAAGGAACAATCTGCTTTGATTAAAAAAGATAATAGATGGGGTAGAATTGTTTGTAGATGCGAAAATGTAACCGAAGCAGAGGTAATTAAGGCACTTTCAAATCCATTGGAAGCACAAACTTTATCTTCTGTAAAATATCGTTGTAGAGCTGGAATGGGTCGATGTCAAGGTGGTTTTTGTACTCAACACATTGTAAGAATTATGGAAAAAAACTTTAACTTAGACATAAAAAATATGAAATTAAAATCGCCAGATTCAAAACTTTTCTATGGTAGAGTGAGGGGAAAAAAAGGTGATTGAAAAAACTGTTGATATAGCAGTTATTGGAGGAGGGCCAGCAGGTCTTGCTTCTGCAATATCTGCTAAGGAATCAGGTGCTAAAGAAGTAATTGTATTTGATAGAAATAGTTGGTCTGGCGGTATACTTCCTCAATGTATCCATGATGGTTTTGGTGTAGAAGAAACAGGATTACTAATGACTGGACCAGAATACGCTGAAAAATATATTAAAATGGCAAAAAAAATTGGTGTAAAATTATTGAATGAGACATTGATAATTAGCTTTAATAAAAAACGAGAAATAAAAGCATTAAATAAAAAAGGAATATATAAAATAAAGGCCAAAGCAATTGTTCTTGCAATGGGGTGCAGAGAAAAAACACGATGGAATGTAATGATTCCAGGTGATAGACCAAGCGGAATCTATACTGCCGGGGTTGCACAGGCGTTAATAAATCTTTATAATATATTGCCAGGTAGAAATGTGTTGATATTAGGCTCTGGAGATGTTGGCCTTATTATGGCACGTCGTTTAAAATTAGAAGGTGCAAATATTTTAGGAGTAGTTGAAATCCTTCCTTATCCTAGTGGTCTACCAAGAAATGTTGTTCAATGCCTTGATGATTATGAAATACCACTATTCCTGAAACATACAGTTACATCAATTGTAGGAAAGGGAAGGTTAAAGCAGGTTACAATTTCACAGGTTAATGATAATTTGGTTCCTATCTCTGGAACTGAAAAAAAAATTGAGTGCGATACTCTTCTTTTATCTGTTGGACTTAATCCTGAAAATGAACTGAGCAAAGTTGCAGGAATTAAAATTGATAACCGCACTAATGGACCCATTGTCAATCAAGATTTTGAAACAACTATTTCTGGAATATTTGCTTGTGGTAATTGTCTTCAAGTGTATGATAATGTGGATCTTCTTTCTATGGATGCAAAAAAAGCAGGAAAAAGTGCTGCTAAATTTATTTTTTCTCATAAAAATAGAAAAAAAATTCAACTAAAAAAGAAACAAACTATTCTTCATATTATACCAAGAAATGGAATTAGTTATGTTATCCCTCAACGTATTAGTAAGTTTGGAGATATACAATTAACTTTTCGGGTTAAAAAGCCAAGAGGATTATCAAATTTATGTGTAAGTTCAAATGATAAAACGATATTTGAAAAAGAATTATTATGTTCAAATCCAGCTAATATAAATAAGGTTAACATTTCGATATCAAAAGTAACTTCTATTAAACAATTGGAGGTAAAACTTAATGATCGTTGAGAAAAGGATTACATGCATCATCTGTCCAATTGGATGTGAGATACTAGTGAAAATTGAAGATGGTAAATGCAGTTCTATGGAGGGGATAAAGTGTAAAAAAGGGGAAGAATATGTAATAAATGAAGTTCTCAATCCTAAACGCATGTTAACAACTTCCGTATTGGTAGAAAACGGAATTTGGCCACTTTTAAGTGTAAAATCCTCTGAGCCAATACCAAAAGAAAAATTATTTGATGCTTTAAAAGAAATTAAGAATACAACAATAAAAGCACCAGTAAATTCAGGTCAAATAATAATAAAAAACGTAGCAGAGACTGGTATATGTATTATAGCAACCAAATCAGTAAAAGATAGTACAAAAAATAATGGAAAAACGATTCTAGTATAAATTTTTATTATCTATTCTTATAGTTTTATAAAAATCTAATAATCTGATTAAATTGAAAAATAATTATAAAAAATTAACGAATTAATTTGGACTATATCCTTCTTTATTTTGATTATAAATATCAATACTTTCTTGCATCAATTCTATAAGAAATGTTGATCTGTCTTTATCATTATCTAAACCAAGGGTCCCATATAATGTAGTATAATATGGTCTAATGATTCCATTATCATATCCAAGAGTTATTATAGCAAACATCGGTAATCCACTAATGTGATTTTTATCATAAATAGAAAAAGATTTTTTCATTTTATCTGATGAGTGATCAATATTTGTATAATAGAATACAATATCAAAACCTTCAAAATTTACTATTTCATTAACCATGTCTTCCTTTCCAAATGTAATATTAAAAAGATCTTGTATTATTGGATACATGATATCACACCCAAGACAAGCATCTTCGCTATAATGCAAGAATATTACACCATTAGTTAGATTTTCTAATACAAACAAGGGATGCGGATCGCTATATGCTGTTTCAAAAGTGAAATCGGTTTGAGTTATAGGTTCAAGTTTAAGGCAACTTAAACAAAGGACAGAAACAATACCAGAATGCACATCTTCATAAACATCAGTAAAAATCAGTATTCCACCTAACGAACCAGATACGATAATTAAGGCACTTATTTGAATTGCTAGCATCTTTTTCATATATTATCTCTCATATTTTATCAGATTTTTTGGACAAATATTTATACATTTTCCACAAAGAATACATTCAGGGTCTCTATTCATATTGATTACATCAATACCCATGGGACAAACATTTGAACATGCATTACAGTGGAGACATTCCTTATCAAATTTCTCTTTTGAAGCTATTGATATATGTAACATACTAATTTTATTAAAGGGGGCTAGAATAGCTCCAATAGGACAGAAATACCTACACCAACCGCGTTCAATAGTAAAGATTAATATAAGAAATAAAATGAATATTATAATGGCAGCCAAAAAGTAATACCCAGGTACAAATTTACCAGGATAAAGAATTAATGTAGGTATTGTACCAGTTAGAACACCTATGGGGCAGATATCTGTGAAAATAAAACCTATTAAAAAACTTGAAATAATGACTAGTCCAATAAGGATGAAATATTTTATGTATCTTAAGTAACGTTCAATTTGATGTTGTCCTAATTTTTTTATCGAAGGATATTTTTTAAACTTTCTTGCGATTTTTCCAGTTCCTCTCTGTAGTAAACCAATAGGACATGCCCAGCCACATATTGCTCTACCTGAGGTCACTCCAAAAAAGCCGAGAATTAATATTGGAAAAAGAAGCAATCTCCAATAAAAACTGTTTTTGTACACGCTTTGTTCTATAGCGCGAAGTGGACAAGCAGATGTTGCAGCAGGACAGGAATTACAATAAAAAAAAGGATAACAGAACCCTGTTTTTAGACCTAAGGCTCCAAGATTAGCTGAAAAAAAGATTAAGATTTGAGAAAGTAAACGTTTAATCTGAAATTCCATTCATTATCTCTTTCTCTTATCAAATATAAGTAATATAAAGATTACCGAAATAAGTAATCCAATAAATTCAAATCCAGGTGTGTCATTATCTTTGTTATTATTCTCTTTACCATTGTCGTCATTTTGTTTTTCTGTAAGGTTGAATTTGGTTTTATCTAGATATGTTTTCCAACCTTCATTGCTATTTACAACTAAGCTATATTGAATATATGTCGCCTCTGAATGTTCTAGAGTAAACGAAATTTCATAGGTATCAAGATCGACAGAATTCATTGAAATATTCTGTTTTGTAAAACATATTCCTGCATTGGCATCACACTCTTGAAAAACTATCCTCACATCGGTTGTATTTTCATCCTTTATAGTAGCTGTGAATGTTATTGTAGATTCTGGAGTAGGAAATTCAGGTTTTATCTCGATTGTTGGTTCATTTTCGGCCGAAACATTGTTAAAAGTTGACATAAAAAATCCTAAAATTACAATAGTTATTATCAAAATTCTTTTAGTATTATTCTTCATATTATGTCCCCTATTTATTTGCTCTATTTATTTCCTTTATCAAATTTTCGCTTTGGGTTAATCCTGAATCTGAATAATAAATGTTTCCTTCTTTATCTATTATAACAAGTTTTGGAATACCTGAAACCTGATATTTATTCCCTACTTTTTGTTCATTATTGTCCAATACAAATGTCCATTTATTTAAATAATCTCCAAACACTTCTTCAAGATCGTCTCTAGTTTCGCCTATCTGGACATCAACAGATACAATTATTATTTCATTACCTATCTCTTCTAACACTTCCCATAATTCTCCCATTTGTGGGACACACCAACCACACCATGATGTCATAAAATCAAGCACAATAACTTTCCCAATATGCTCTGATAATGTGAAGTCATTTCCTTCAATCGTTTTTAATGTAAAATCAGGTGCGTCTCCCCATTCTCCTTCTGATGGTGATGATTCTTGTGACATATTGTAAAAATATATTCCACCTATTATAACAATTATTATGAAAAATACTACAACAATTCCCATCTTTAGTTTGTTGTTTTTACGAATATTTTCTTTTTTTACATTTCTTTTTCCATTCATAATAATGAATTTATTGAATATATCTATACATAAATATTATTTATTCATATTGGGCAAGTTTTGCTTTAAGTATATCTTTAGGCATTGCTCCAACAATTTTGTCAACTAATTCTCTGTTTTTAAAAACAAGTAGAGAAGGTATGCTCATGATACTATACTTTGTAGATGTAATTTGGTTTTCATCGACATTTAATTTTCCAAAAACAATTTTCCCCTGCATTTCTTTTGCTAAATCATCAATTACAGGACCAACCATTCTGCACGGGCCACACCATGGTGCCCAACAATCAATAACTATTATTTGATATTTTTTTATATTTTCGTCGAAATCTATATCCTTTATCTCTATTGGTTTGTTTGGCATTTTTTCATTCATATTTTTACCTCCTGTCATATATTTATTTTTTAATTGTTCAAGTTTTTTCTTTTTTATTTCATCAAGCTCATTATTCATTTTTAACTTATATTGATAACCCCCTATATAACGTTTGTGTAAAAATAATGCACAACCATTAAATACCTCTAGCAAGTTACATAAATAGAAAATGAAATTCATTAAATCTTCTAAAAATCTAAGCTGTAGTGATGTTATAGGTTGTGTATTTGATTTTAACGATTTAGATTTAAATGTGTATAAGAAATTAAGAGAAGTTGGCGAATCTAGAGCAGACCTTTTAGCAAAAAAACTCAAAAAAGAGAGGAGCACGGTCTATAGATCTTTGCAAAAATTAACAATTTGTGGGTTATGTACTAAAAAAACAAAAAAAATTGCAAAAGGTGGATATTACCATACATATTCATGCATTGACGTAAAAAATGTACAAAATAAGTTAGAATCCTGTATAGATGAATGGTATCAGTCTATGAAAGAAACTATCAAGATTTTTAATATTTAATTTTACAAATTTCCAGTCTAATTATCGTTTTATTAAATCGATCGTTTTATATATGGCCTATTATATGTTACATAAAAATCTAGGAGAGATGGAAATGAAAGTAAACAATCCGCAAGAGTTAGTTGGAAAAGAAGTTTGTGACACCAATGGAACCACAATTGGAACAATAGATAAGTATTGGAACAGCTGGAATGCTGAATATCCAGGATACTTTTTTGGAATAAGACCAACCGAGAATTCAAAGGATACTTGGTTTAGAGGAACAAATAAACTCATTCCAATATATAGCGACTATATTAGAGAATGGAGTGGCCATGTTACTCTTAACAAAACTGTTGATGAGTTAGGTAGATTTTGGAATAAAGCTGTTCCTTGTGGTACAACCACCTGCCCAACAGATGAAATGTTTGAAAAAACAATCTACGACAAGAATAATTCTAGGGTTGGAACATTCTACGGTTGGGTTGAAAGTGATGGAACATTCAAACAGTATGGGTGTTTTGTTGACCCATTCTTATGTGATACTTGGAATGTACCATTCAACACAATAATGCCAATGCCAACAAATTATATCCATTATGTTAAGGATACAATAACACTGGATAAAACATTAGATGAGTTAAAACAATATTGGCAAAAACACTACAACTTCAAGTAAATTCCAACTTTGTTTTCTGAGGGAGAAATCCCTCAGATAATCTATTTTTATGTTTTTCGAATCATTGTTGACTCATTACCATATATAAGTATTATATTCTTCAGTATCTTCCTTTATATTATTAAATGTTCTATCTGTGATATGTATAATATTTTTGAATTTTTCTCCATGTAGATTTAATAATATTGTTTCGAGATTTATTTTTAATGATTCATTCATAGATGAAATAATAAGAATGTATCTTACTAGCCACATTGCAAGCTTTCGAGCGAAGTTTTTACCGGTTCTATCAGCGATGTTTTTAAAAATACTAGTTGTTAGAAGTTCATCTGTTGCATCTTTTAATGAAACATTGCTGTTTTTTTTCATTATTCTACACCATTTATCCTATTTGGTATTATTTTGTTTTTATATTTCTTGTTTATATTTTGTTAACTGTTTGTATATTTTATATTTGAAGTATTTATATATTTCTATAAACAATAAAAATAATGAAATTAATATTTATCAATTAGTTAATTATAAAAAAATTACAAATATTTGTAGGATATAAAACAAGTAATAAAATAAATTATTAATTTCTCAAAATCAGCATATTTTAAATAGGGATAAAGTATAAGAAAATTGAAAAACTATCTGTAGAACTGTTAGTTTTCGAGTGATAATCTATGAGTATAGTTGATTTAACATCTATGGGGGAATCTCAGACAGAGATAAAAAAAGAAATAAATAAGCGGTTAAAAAAACTCCAAGATGAGATACCAGAATATTGTTTTCAGTGTGCAAAATGCACCTCTGGTTGTGAGGCTCATAAACTTTTAGAATTAGAACCACATAAAATTGTTGCACTTCTTAAACGCGGTTTAATTGATGAAATGATCAATTCTGATGTTATATGGACATGTATGAGCTGTTTTAAATGCAGGGAGCGATGTCCACAGAAGGTTGCACCAGTAGAGATTTTATTTGCATTAAAAAATATGGCTGTTGCAAGTGGCAAACAGATACCTGGAAAGTATACTGCAATGCTTCAGTCAATATTATCTATTGGACTGATTCAGGATGTACAGAGTGTTGTTGATTGTAATAATAAAGCGATTAAGAGATATGATTTAGATCTTCCAGCTATTTCAAAGCCTATTGATACAGCTAAATTTCAAATAGTTTTATCTAAACTTGCTGTTGAAAAGGTATAATTGGGGAGTTTTATGAAAAAATATGTGTTTTATCTTGGATGTATTATGCCAACGGAACAATATGCCTATGAAATGTCCATTCGTGAGACATTGCCGATTTTAGGCGTCGAACTTGTCGATGTCGAAGGTTTTTCATGCTGTGGGGAACCAATGAAAAGCGTGAATCAACTTATGACATTGTATCTATCAGCTCGAAATCTTTCAATCACTCAAAAGGAAGGTCTTGATTTATTCGTTCCATGTCCCATGTGTCATTTATCACTTAGTGAATGTCAGAGAATTATTGAAAAAAATGAGGAAATAAAAGACAGAATAAACGAAATGCTTTCCTCAGAAGATTTACATTATGATGGCTCGATAAATCTTGTTAATATTGTTGATTTATTGCATGATCACATTGGTGTAAATAAAATTAAGAATTTAGTAAAAAAACCACTTGATAATTTGAAGGTTGCTACTCATTATGGATGCCATTTGATCCGACCTAGTGAGGTGGGGCGACCAGTAGATTCCGAAAATCCGCAGAAGATGGAGACGGTGATAAAAGCTCTTGGTGCAAAACCACTTGACTATGCTGAAAAACTTGATTGTTGTGGTGCAATGATTCAGGCAAATCTACCTGATTCAGCACTGACAAAAACTGGTCAGAAACTTGTAGCAGTTAAAGAGCAAGGCTTTGATGTTTTTGTTGATGTGTGTCCATGGTGTCACCGTATGTTTGATTCAAAACAAATTAAGGCAGGGGAGATTGTAGCATCTAAACTTGATTTACCTGTTGTTTATCTTACTCAACTTATGGGTCTTGCATTTGGAATAGATAAAAATAAACTAGGAATGGATTTGAATCTGAGTCCTGTTGATAAAGTCAAGATTGGGGGAAATTAAACATGAGCAATAAAATTGGTGTGTTCGTGTGTCATTGTGGCATTAATATTGCTTCAATAGTTGATGTTAAGAGACTTGTTAAATATGCATCAAATCTTGATAATGTTGTTGTTAGTAAGGATTACAAGTATATGTGTTCTGATGCAGGGGCCAAATTAATTAAGAACTCGATTAAAAATCACAAACTTGATGGTGTAGTAATTGCTTGCTGTTCACCTAGAATGCACGAACATACATTCCGTGGTGTAGTTGAATCTGGGGGTATAAATGCCTTTAATCTGGAAATTGCAAATATTCGAGAGCAGTGTTCATGGGCTCATGATGGCAAAGAGCGAGCTAGTCAGAAAGCAGAGGCATTGGTTAGGGGTGCTGTTGCAAAGGCACGTCTTTTAGAACCATTGGAGAGATCAAAAATATCTGTTAATCCAAATGCATTGGTTGTTGGAGGTGGTATATCTGGTATTCAAGCTTCTCTAGATCTTGCAGAAAAAGGATTTAAGGTTTTTTTGGTTGAAAAAAATCCGAGTATAGGTGGACGCATGGCGCAATTAGATAAGACTTTTCCTACACTTGACTGTTCAGGGTGTATATTGACTCCAAAAATGATGGAGGTTGCAAATCATCCAAATATTGAATTGATTACCTATTCTGAAATTGAAAGTGTTGAGGGTAATATCGGAAATTATATTGTTAAAGTTAAGAAAAAACCTAGATATGTTGATATGGACAAATGTACTGGTTGCGGGGATTGTGTAAGTGCATGTAGAATGAAAGATCAAATCTCTAGCGAGTTTGATATGGGAATTGGTAAACGTAGCGCGATCTATATACCATTTCCACAATCTATACCATTGAAATGTACAGTTGACTCCGAAAATTGTTTAATGATTACACATGGTAAATGTGGTAAAGGTCCGCTTTGTGTAGAAGCATGCGAAGCTGATGCTATAGACTTTAAACAAAAAGAAAAAATTGTTGAACTTAATGTCGGTGCAATTATTGTTGCAACTGGTTATGATTTGTTAGATCCTTCTAAGTTATATGAGTACGGCTATTCAAGATATGATAATGTTATTACGACACTTGAAATGGAACGATTGATAAACTCTTCTGGACCAACAATTGGGGAGATATTATGTCCTTCTAACAGAGAAAAACCAAAAAGTATTACCTATATCTTATGTATTGGATCTCGTGATGAAACATCTTGTACATGGTGTTGTCGTATTGGTTGTATGAGTGCATTAAAACAAGTTTACCTTATAAGGGAAAAACTAGGCGATGATGTAGAGATAAACATATGTTATACAGATATTCGATCTTTTGGAAAAGGTTATGAAGAATTTTATCGAAAAATTCGAGGCAATAATACCAACTTTTTTAGAGGTAAACCTTCTGATGTAAGAAAGGCAGAAGATCATCTAAAAATGGATATTTTTGATACTGCGACTAATAAACTCTTTGAAATAAATACTGATATGGTAGTTCTGGTTCCTGAATTAGTGCCGAGATCTGATGCAGATAATTTTACTCGAATTCTACATTTGACTCAAAGTATCGATGGTTTTTATCTAGAGGCACATCCAAAGCTTCGACCAATGGATACATTTACTGATGGTATATTCCTTGCTGGTTGTTGCCAGGGGCCAAAGGATATACAAGACTCAGTATCTCATGCAAGTGGTGCTGCAAGCCGTGCTGCAAATATTTTATCAAAAAAAGAACTTGAGGCAGAACCACAGGTTGCCTGTGTAGATGAGGATCTATGTTCGGGTTGTAGTATTTGTATGTCAATTTGTTCATATAATGCAATAGAGCTTATTGAAGAAGATGATGGTAAATCTCATGCAAAGATTACCGAGGCATTATGCAAGGGTTGTGGTGCTTGTGTAGGTGCCTGTCCATCTGGTGCTATGCAACAACGTGGTTATAAAGATAAACAATTATTGCCTATGGTTGAAGAAACAGTTTAAATAGATTTATAAATAGAAAATTGCTAGTGTGATTAAAAAAAGAGGGAAGGATATGCCATATTGTTCAAAATGTGGAAATAAAAATGAAGATAAGGCAGAATTTTGTAGCAAATGCGGAGCTTCTTTAACCGGTTCGATAAAGGACCGAAAAAAAGAACATGATGATCGTTGTGAGGAAGAATGTGCCGTTGGGAAGAATAGTCCAATCGCCCCTATTTTCTGGGGAATCGTTATTATTCTTGTTGGACTGTGGGTTATCTTTGGGTTGATCATACCAGAAACTGAATTAGTAAATAATTTACCAAGCTGGCTTGTAAATTTTGAATGGTGGTGGCTTATCGGCTTGACCATTGCATTAGCAATTATTGTAACAGGTATTCGAATAATTTTTAAGAAATAAAACTATCAACGCATCTTTTAGATTTATCACAGTTATTACAAATACGACTATGGCGCCATATAGAAAGCTGCACTCTTGTTTCTAACCATAGGAATGAAAATACTATACTTATAATTCCATATATCGTATTTCCCGTTAATTCAAATATACTAACGGTAATGATGAAAAAACTTACAACTAGTAATGCACTTGAAATAATATGAAAAATTACATGTCGGTAAGGTTGTATAATTTCTATATAGATAATACCAATAAAAATAAATCCAGTTATAACAAGTAATTGAAATATTTGTGAAATTGGTTCATTAACAGTTGATATATAGAAAATCATCAATAGAATTGAAATGAAGGATCCTATTGCTAAACCCAAACATCCTGCACAATATGATTTATGTTTTATTTTTAAAATATGTTTCTGAAATTTATTACAATTTGGGTGATGACCTTTACGTTTTATTACTGTTTTAAAAAATTGTTTTTTATTTTCTTTATTATTTTGAGATTTTCTTATTTTATTATACCAATGAGGATAAATCGCAAGCGAAATTCCAAACAAACAAGAAATGATAAATGTTATAGAAATAAGCAATCTATCAAAAATCCCAATGATAGTTGTAGAGGAACCAAAAAAGATCAATAAAATTAACAAAAAGCCAGCTACAGATGAAAGAGTAATATAGTAAAGAATTGTTTTTGTTTGCTTCAAATCAATCTCCTAAACTTTCTTAATACATGTTGTCCAGCCATATGACGGTATAGAGTCCTTTTTAGTTTGTTTTTTGAAAACATACTGGCTATGTTTTTAGAATATGATCCATAAAATTTTTGGTAACATTTCCAAAGTTCTTGTTGAACTTCTTTTCTTGATAGTTTTTCAGTGGGCATTATCGCATGAGCCATATCATAATTTGAATAATTTGTATCTTCAATCCAGTCATTCTTTTTTGCATTTTCATAATAGATTGTACCAGGAAATGGTGTAAGTGCAGTATAAATTGCAAAATCAGGTTCTAAATCAATTGAAAACTGTCTTAACTTTTCTATTGATTCATGTGTATCCCTTCTTGCACCTGTGACAAACATTGCGTGAGAGAATATATCATTTTTTCTAAGGAGTTTCATAGCATTATATGCATCTTGATTTTTTGTTCCTTTTTTAAATTCTTTTAGTATTTCTTCTGCAGGTGTTTCAACACCGCACATAATCCAGTAGGTTCCGATTTCTCTCAGTTTTTTGACAAGATCTGGATTTTTTGAAACATCATCAGTTCGTGCTTGTAAAAATAGCATGATATCTTCTTTACATTTTCTATGTTTTAGCTCCCGATAAAGGTTTTTTCCACGCAAATTAATTTTAAAATGATCATCCGTGAGCCATAGAAAAACTCCCCCATATGTATCATTTAAATGCTCAATTTCATCTGCAATTCGTTTTATAGATTTTGATCTCCATCCACCTCCCCAATGGAACCATTGTGTACAAAATGTACATCTATGATCACAACCTCTTGCTCCCTCAAGTACCATGTATCTCGTCTTTTTCCCTGCCATCATAGAAAAATGGTAATGTTTAATGTTATCTTCAATAAGATGATATGCAGGATATGGTAATTTATCAAGATTTTGTATGAGGGAACGTGATGAGGTGTGAATAATATTTCCGTTATTTCTAAATGATAGACCTTTTACAGATATTGTTTTTCTATTATTATTTAATGTTTTAATTAAATCTACAATTGTGAGCTCTCCCTCTCCTCTTACAATGTAATCTATTTCAGGGAAATCAATAAGAGATTCTTCCGGTACTGATGAAAAATGTATACCTCCTACAACAGTGATAATATCTTCATTTACCATTTTTGCAATTTCAGCAGTTCGTGCACACGAATATGCATTGCAGGTAAATCCAGAAGTTAACACCATAGATGGATTTGATGATTCAATATATTTTTCGAGCCCTTCCCAACTTATTTTTTCTGCTTGACAATCTAGTACTTCAATATCAATATCTGGAAGTTCTCTTTCAATATATGCTGCAAGAATTATTAGAGTAGTTGGAGGTGGAAGATATTCTCCCATAACGAACCAATAATTTCTTGGAGGTTCAACAAATAATATTTTTGATACGTTATTTTCTCCTTTTCTCATAATTTAAATCCTTTTAAATATATTATTTTAAAGACAGATAATGAAATTGTTATGTTCCTGGAATAATTAAGGGTAAGTTTTAGTTACTATAAAACTCTGTGATACTGACGTTAAACCAAATAATGCATTTCCTTTTACTTCCCCATTAATAGTTAGATCAAATTCTTCATTTTTTATTACTTTCTTAATTATATCAACTACTGCATCTGCTAATCCACTGTAATAAACGATAACAATAACGTCTTTATTACTTTGAGACTTTCTAGGAATTGTAACTTTTGAAAACTCTCCGTTTCCAACGTAATTATCAGCTATATAAATGTCAAAATTTGACGAAAGATTAGATATATATTGATTTGCTGGATTTGAAATATTTACATTTAATATTAACTTAAAGGATGTAAGTTTAATGTCTGTAAGATCAATATCGTCTAATGTTACATCGATATTACTAATAGCTGCTACATCAGCATTATAACTGAACCATAGAAAAACTAAGAAAGGTAAAATTATTGCTATAACAATTGCAGTTATTACTAATTTCTTATTCATTTTCACATTTAAAATATTTTCAGTGTTCTTAAACACTTTCTTTATTCATTTTCTTATTCAAATAAACTGATTTATAACATTGAATATGATATAATTTTGTTATTCCTTTTAAATATCAAACTTTTTCCTTCAATTTCTCAATCCATGATGGTAAACCTTCAACAGTTCTAATCATTGAATTTTTAGCAATTATTTTTCTGTAATTTGTATTACAGTTTACACGTCCCTCTAGATTTTTTATAATAGTATGGCATATTTGCCCTCCTCGCCTATCCCAATCAGTAAGAATAATTATCTTATTGTATTTATTAGCAATCCGGTCGCAAAAATCTGTAAGAGACATTCCTGTATTGACACTAATAATTTTACCAGAAATTTCAAGTCTATTTAAAGCTTCAATATCCTTATCTCCTTCAACTAAAATTGGGATTTTCTTATTTTCCTCTCTAAGTTCTATCAATAACTTTTCAAGATCCTCAAGAGATTTTTTATAGTCCATTGAAAGACTCCTTTAACCTTTTAATAACGCTATCAACAGAAACATCTT
>Ga0272441_10004870_pt1 | contig 23824 bp, 20 predicted proteins | sample SSMProp6N_FD_193582 | JGI IMG/M metagenome (GOLD analysis project Ga0272441, IMG submission 193582) | Marine sediment archaeal communities from Little Sippewissett salt marsh, Falmouth, MA, United States - SSM-Prop-6N | ecosystem: Environmental > Aquatic > Marine > Wetlands > Sediment ...
GGCTGGCCTGGACCGCAACCCGCCGAACGGGCGGCGGGTGCTGGTGGCGTGTGCCGATGGGGCCCACGAGGAGCTGGGGGCCCAGATGGTCGGCGACCTGTTCCAGGCCGATGGGTGGGAGGTATATCTCGTAGGGGGAGGCGTTCCAGACGACGAGATTCTCGGCATGGTGGGCCAACTGCGGCCGCAGGCGCTGCTCATCTTCGGCGCTGAGCCGGAGGCGGTGCCGAATACGCGAGCGCTGGTGGAACGAATCCGCGAGATCGGCGTTTGCCCGACGATGAACATCGTGGTGACCGGTGGGATCTTCAACCGCGCCGACGGCCTGTGGCAGGAGATCGGCGCGGACGCGTATTGTGAGAGTCTGCGCGGCGTGCTCGCGATGACGAACGAGCTTGACCCGCGTACACCTCATCCACCGCGTCTCGGGATTGTGAAGAAGCGACGTCGCCGTCGGCGCAAGGACGTGGCCACGCCCGCGCCGGCCCTCGCACCAGCCTAGTGGGTGGGCGAGTTGTTGTCCGTGACGCCCAGCGCCGAGGCTATGGCGTATTCGCCACTGTGTGAGATTGAGATCAGAATGCGGGCGATGCCCAGTGTGCGGGCGAGCTCGGCGGCTTGGCCGCGAAGGGTCACAAGCGGCTTGCCGAGCGGATCGGGGAGCGTCTCGATATCGCGCCAGTCCAGCCCGCCGCGCAAACCGGTACCGAGGGTCTTGAGGGTGGCTTCCTTGGCGGCGAACCGGCCACTGAGCGGGATGACCGGGTCGCGGCAATCCAGGCAGTAGGCACGTTCGTTGTCGGTGTAGACGCGGTTCAGGAAGCGCTCGCCGTGATCGTTCCAGATACGGCCGATGCGCGGGCAATGCACGAGGTCGATGCCGTGGGAGATGATGGACATCAGGGGGGAGTGTACCGCCGGTGGTCTGGTCTCGCGAGGGCTACGAGCCGGGCGCGGGCGACGGCTGCGAATCGGGCGGGAGAATCGGGCCGACTACGTGATCGCGGTCCGGATCGACGAGGTCGCGGCGTTTGAAAACGTAGATCGTGCCGAACTTGGGGATGTCCTCGACGGGGAGGTAATGCTCGTCAATCCAGGGCCCGAGCGTGATGTCCGTGGGGGCGCGCAATGGATCGCGTCCATGCAGCCAGAAGTAGTCGCGTGACTCTATGGTCATGAGTGCCGGACGGGCTTCCTTTAGCACGTGTTCGAGTTCGTAGAGCACGAAGTCGGCGCCGGCCTTGACCTGTCCGACCTTCTCGGTGGTCGTGAAGCGACAGGCATTGATGCGTCGGGCGTGGAGGTAGACGCCGGGCATGTACCCCCAACACTGGATCTTGTCGTTGGGGCCGGTGTGGCGGGTGACGATATCGCCGACAAGTTCCCAGTGCGAGGGCTGGTACGATCCTTCACCGAACAGCCAGGGATCGATACGGAAGACCCACACCTTCGAGACCTCGGCAAACTGCCGCTTGACCGCGCCGTAGGCGAAATACGCCATCGCGACGAACGCTGCGGTAATCCAGGCCCGCCGCTGGAGTTGCCGGAGCAGCCGGACCTCGCCCCGCAGGACGTTGATGAGATAGGTTCCCATCAACAGGAGCGGGGGGATTGTGGGGACGAGGTAGTGGCGGAAGCCGTGCGGGCTGAGCAGCGCACCGTAGAGGGCGACGAGGAACCAGACGGCGAACAGGAAGAAGGCGCCGGGGCAGCGGGGATTGCGGGCGTTGAGCGGCTCGATGAGTTCCGCGGGGCGATACTGGGGGCGTGCCCACCAGAGGAAAGCGTGGATGGCGCCGGCCGCGGCCATCAGCAGCGGCAGGAGCAGGATCGGCTGGAGGTGCTCGCCGAGGAGGACCCACGTGACGAAGTTGTAGGGGAACTGGCTGGCGCCGGCGGTGAAGTAGGTCTGGTTGAACCCGAACGTGGCGAAGCACGCCTCGGACAGGGCACCTTGGGAGGCCAGGGCCGCCGCACCAACGGTGATGGTGGTGGCGGCTCCGCCGAGCAACAGCAGGCACCGTTTAAGGCCGATCTCGAAGGAAAGCCGGCGAGCGAACACGAGCACGATCGTGTGCAGCCCCATTGCTCCCCAGGCGACGAGCCCAACCTGCTTGAAGAGGAATGCGGCCCCGCACAGCAGGCCGGCGGCGTACCATTTCCACGCCCGGTCACCGGCAAAGCCGCGCATGTACAGCGCGACGGCGCACAGCTCACACGCGACCAGGAACGTCTCCGTACGGTTCGTGCCGCCGGTGTAGAAGGCGTGCGTCAGGTAGAAGCTGAGGAAGATTGTGCCGAGGGCGGCGGCACCCCGGCGGTACACGGTGGCCCCGATGACGAAGAAGGCGGCGTGGGAGATGGCGAGGGCGGTGGCGCAAAGACCGATAATGCCGAAGTAGCTGTCCCGTCCAAGGATCATCCCGAGGGCATTGATCCAGTAGATGCCCGGCGGCTTGTTGTCCCAAACGTCAATGTAGACCGTCGCCCCGTGCGCGATTCGCCAGCCGAAATAGGCGAACATCTGGTCGTCGACCACGTCGGTCCGCCAGTACGCGATCACCTGCGACAGGGCGATCATGGGCGCGACCACAATGACCATGACGACGATCAGGAGCCACGTCGCGGTCCCCTCGTCCCGCGCGGCGGGTTGGGGCAGGGGCAAAGGGGCCATGGCCGTTTTGGCGTTCGATTCGGTCATCTCGGCTCAGCGAAAGCGATTTGCGGGCAGCGGACGATCGTGCGTCGGAGTGCCACGGCTCATGCAAGCTTCATGGCGAGTTGGAGACGCTCCTCGGCACACGACCAGTTGACGATCTCCATGCAGGCGCTGATGTAGTCGGTGCGCTTGTTCTGGTATTTCAGGTAGTACGCGTGCTCCCAGACGTCGAGCGCGAGGAGCGGGACAGCGCCCCAGACACCCAGATTCTGGTGCTTCTCGGCTTGCAGCACGATCAGCCGTTGGGCGGTCGGCTCGTAGGCGAGGACTGCCCAGCCGCTGCCCTGGACCTGGGCGGCGGCGGCCTGAAGGTTGGCGCGAAAGGCGTCAAAGGAGCCGAAATCACGCTGGATGAGCTTGCCGGCCTCGCTGTCGGCTGGCGGGCCGCCGCCGCCATCGCGGGTCATGCTCTTCCAGTAGAGGTCGTGCAGCAGGTGCCCGGAGAGGTGGAAGGCGAGCTTGTCCGTGGCGGCGCGGACTTCGCGGATCGTTTCACCGCCCCTACGCCGGATGTGCTCCAACTCGGCGACAGCGGCGTTGGCGCCGCGGACGTAGCCGGCGTGGTGGATGTCGTGATGGAGCTTGAGCGTCTGGGTGTCGATGAACGGCTCGAGGTCGGCGTAGCCGTACGGCAGGGCGGGGAGCTGATAGGGTCCGGAGGCCGAGGGTCGTTCCGCCCGGGGCTCATTGTCTTGTCCGAAGGACGCGGAAGGGCCAAACGCCAGCCAGCCGCCGACCAGGGCGGCAGAACCCAGTACATCTCGGCGAGAAATCGCGGACATGGCATGCACTCCTTTGGCACCGCTATTGAGTGCAATCCTGCGGTGCGGGAATCAGACAGATGAACTGCATCGGTTCGTCGCCGGTGTTGAGGAACTGGTGTTTTTCGTTGGGTGGGATCCAGACGACATCCCCCTCCTGGCAGGGCCGATCGCCCTGTTCGCCCTTGACGATGCCGCGTCCCTGGAGGACGAGCACCTCGTGTTCGTAATCATGGGCGTGGTGGGGTGTGTGGCCGCCGGGCTGAACCTCGAACTGGCGCATGTGGAAAACCCTGGCGTCTTCCTGCGGTCCGATCAGCATTCGCATCTGGACTTGGCTCGCGCCGGGGAGTGAGACCTCGGTCTGCGCGTGCTCACGAATCGGTTTGACCTTCATGGTCTGGTCCTCAGTTGACGGCCAGGGAGCCTATTCAGGTTTTCGCACGATCCAGCAGTCGGCGGCGCGTTCGTATTGGACGATCTCTTCGGGTTTGAAGAAGAGACCAATCTCCGTGCGAGCGGTATCGGGGCCGTCACTGGCGTGCACGAGGTTGTACTGTTGGTCGAGGCCGTAGTCACCCCGAATCGTACCGGGCTCGGCTTCTTGCCCGTTCGTCGCCCCCAGCAGCTTGCGCACGATCGCGATGGCGTTCGGTCCTTCCAGGACAGCGAGGATCACCGGCCCGCTCGTCATGAAGTCCACGAGGGATCCGTAGAACGGCCTGTCCTTGTGGACCGCGTAGTGCTGCTCCACCTGTGCCCGCGGTGACTGCTGCAGTTTCATGGCGGCGATGCGCAGGCCCTTGCCCTCGAACCGTGCGAGAATGCGGCCAACCAACTGACGGTGAATCGAATCCGGCTTGAAGATGATCAGTGTCTGTTCCATGAGTGCTCCCAAACAGCTATTCTCAGCAGCCGGGGATTGTAGCGGCCGCTCAGGTTCGGACCAAGGAAGCGGGCACAGCCGATGTGCGGGTTCATGAGACGACGGGTGCTGATTCGCGGGCGTTGCCTGGGGTGCGTGGTGCTGATGGCCACATGCCTCGCGTCGATGACGGGCTGCCTGTCGCCGGGATACCCGCTCACCTCGCACGAGTACGCGGTAGCCGAGGCCGCGCGGCCCATCCTGGCGATGGACCCCGACGCGGTGTGGACGGAGAGCTACAACCGGCTGGTCGAGCTTGGGCCGGCGAGCCTGGATTACCTGTTTCGCCAGCCGGTGATGACCCGCCCGGCAGCACCGGATGACCTGTCGCTGCTGCTGCATACGTCGCTGATTCGGCTCCTGATTGACCGGTCTGCTTCCCCGCCGCGGTTGCACATGACCGGCCTGGAAACGGCGTTGGGCCTGGTGCACCTGGATCTGAAGGTGTTGGGACGTCGGGTTGGGACGGTCGCGTGGTTCGAGCCAGAGCCGCCGCGCGGTTGGCATGAGCTGTACCCGCTGGATTTCGACCATGGGCTGGCCGCGAACGTCGATCTCGAAGCGGATCGGGAGGCGCTCGAGCGCTGGTGGCGGATCCAGCGTGGTCGGGGGGCGCGGATCGGGATGGCCCGTCCGTTGGAGCCGCGGTGCGAGGATCTTTGGCGCCTGCTTGCCCGGCGTCTGGCCGACGTGTGGGATTACATGCCCGAGCCGCGGGCGGTGTTGTGTTCAGGCTCGCCGCCGGCGCCGGCGCTGATCCGTCTGCCGACGTACGATTACAACCTCGTTCGGGCAGCGTGCGTGTGGCTGGGCTCGCGTGGCGGCGGCGAGGTGCCAACGCGACTGATCGAGCTTATCGGAAGCGCGTCGCCGGTGGTCGCACACAACGCCCGCTTCGCATTGCGGTATTCGCCGGACGAGCGTATTCGGCGGCTGCTGCGGCGCTACGACGGTGACAAGGCGGGCGGGACGTCCGAAGACGGCGGATGAGGCCGAAACCCGGGCCGAAATACTTGCCTGTCGACACGGGGTGCGGTATTCTTCGAACGTTGACAGTGGCTGGCGGCGGGTGGCCCGTTGCCAGGATGCTGGGCGTGTGCCCGAGTGGCTAAAGGGGACGGGCTGTAAACCCGTTGGCGTATGCCTACGCTGGTTCGAATCCAGCCGCGCCCATTATTCCCCTCCCAATGATTCGCTGGTTCCGGTTGTCGACTGCGCTGACGTCTTCCGGCTGTCAGTCTTGTTGACCTGACGAGAGCAGGGCGGCCAGGCTGGCCAGCTTCTTGTCGACACCGTCGCCGGAGGGCTTGTCTGCGGATGTCGGCTCGCCGTCGCCGGTGGCCTCGGTTGTCGCGTTTTCAGCGGTGACGGCCGGCTCGTCCGGTGGGCCGGCGGCCGTATTGGCACACGAGCGGTCCTGGCGCCACCAGCGATCGATGATCTGATCGACATCGCCCACGGCGGTTCCGGTGCTCCAGAGCTTGAAGAAGTCGACGTCGCCGCTACGCGGGAGGCGGGGCGGGAGGTCGATCAGGGTTCGCATGGGCATGAGCACAGAGTCGCCGATGACGAACCCTTCCCACGGCTTCATGCTAGGGAGCAGACTGATCAGGCTCCGAAACTGGTCACTGACGACACGGGCGACGTAGTCCTGGTCGTCGGGGTTGTTCATGCGCATGAGGACCATCGAATTGCACTGGCTGAGGATGGTCTCGGAGATCTCGCTCGGCCGCTGTGTAACGACCATGGCGGACACACCGTACTTGCGACCCTCTTTGGCCAGCTTCTCGACGGCATCGCGCGCGAACATCGTGCCGCCGCGATCGACTCTGGGGAGATAGTTGTGGGCTTCTTCGAAGACGAGCACGAAGGGCTGGCGCGCCGGGGGAGGTGCCCAGAAGTTGAAGTCGAACAGCGTGCGTGTGAGCACGGCGACGGTGATATCGACGACGTCGAAGGGCAGGCCTGAGAGATCGACGATGGTGAGGTTTTTGCGCGTCTCACCGCGCCCGAGCATGAGGCGGATGATGGCGGAGACGCTCTTGCTCAGGGTTCCGGGGCTGGCCTCGGGATCCAGTTGGTTGGCCAGATCGGGGTTGCGGGACGCCTGCTCGAAGGGGCGGAGCATGAAGTCGTACCGCCGGTCGTTCAGGCGCGTCTCAAGCTGGTTCACCAATCCCAGGAGGCGGCCGAAGTAGGCGGCGTGTGGAACCTCGCCCTCCGAGTTGCCCTTGTTGAACTCCATGCGGCGGGAGAGCAGCATCTGCTCCTGCTCGCTGATCGGCAGTTGGCGATACGGGAGCCGGGAGAAGGCGTAGTTGTCCGAGTTGAGGACGAAACGCGCCTCGTTCATGTTCTCGGCGTAGGTCTTCAGCCGTTCAATCGCGTAGTAGACGGGGGTGTCGATGGTGTACTCGGTGAGCAGGTTGAGCTCACGAGCAGCCTCGTGTTTGAGCTTCTCGAACGCAGAGCGGAGGAACACGCGCTGCGCATTGATGTTCATGGGGTTGTTGGCGTCGAGGAAGAGCTGCTCGAACTCGGCGTAGTGCAGCATCCAGTAGGGCATGACCAGGTTGCGATCGGAGAGGTACGTCACGTTCGGCAGCGGCTTGCCGTCGTCGTCGCTGAAAGCGGACAGGTACTCGCCGTGCATGTCGAACAACACGATTTGCGTGTACGGCAAGCGGAGCGCCTCGTGCAGGACTTTGGCCGTCGTGACACTCTTACCGGAGCCGCTGTTGCCCATGATGGCGACGTGCTTGGCGAAGAACTCCTTGCCGAGAGCCTTGACCTCGAAGTCGGTGTCGACCGCGAAACGGCCGAAGGGGAAGGACTTCCGCTCGGTAGTTTGGCCGGCCATCTCGTCGAAGCAGCCGAAGATGAGCTCGAAATCCTCATCAATGGCCAATCGTACGGGGTCTCCAAGCGTCGGGTACTCGTTGACGCCGCGTGAGAACTTGTCCTCGCGGATCGTGCCGAGCAACTGGACGGACATGCTTACGCGGCGGGGCTGGCCTGGGTCGGGGCCGGGTTCGAGATCGCCCTGGACGCCGATTCTCACGACGTAGCCGATCAGCGTACTGCGGTCCATGGGGAGCGTCACGTAGGTGCCGAGGCGGCCGATTCGGTAGACGGTGCCGTGATAGTCGATGCGCAGGTCGTCGACGCTGATCTGGACGTCGACTGAATCACCTTCCACGCCGATAACGTATCCGATTCTGAGTGGGTCCATGCTCTGGCTCCGGGGGGAGGTTCTCCCGCGTTGTTTATCGAATGGTTCGGGGGGTGGCATCAGCCGTTGGGCGTGGGGGCGGTTGGCGGTGGTGCGTCGGCGTCGGCGGGGTGGCGGGATTCCGATAACTGTCGTGTGTTGGCGGTTGCGGCGTGGTGGTTTCAAACGGCGTCGGACAGCCGTGTGCGCGGCGTGTCGACGCGTTGCAGGATCGGGTGTGTCTCGTACTGCGATTTCATGGCCAGCATACGGGTGCGGACGTGCTCGATGCACTCATCGTCGGTGAGGTCCGGGTGTTCGTGGGGGCTGAAGGGCTCGGCGTAGGCGATGACAATCGGCCGTGGGCGCGGGAACCGCGCGGAGCGCGGCCAGGATTCGAAGGCGCCGAGGATCACGGCCGGGACGATCGGCACACGCGCCTTGCGCGCCAGGAGGATCACGCCGGGCCGCATGGTGCCGATGTTGCCGTCGACCGTCCGGGTCCCTTCCGGAAAGGCGAGGACGATCTTCCCGCTCTTGAGCCGGCGGAATGTCTCGCGGATGGCCCCCATGTCGGCCGTGCCGCGCTTGACGGGGAAGGCGTTGAGAGACTCGATGACCCGGCGGAGGATCGGGTTCCGAAAGAGCGAATCGCGGGCCATGTAGTTGCATTCACGCGGGAGGGCGAGCGTTACGAGGGGTGGATCGAGGAAGCTCTGGTGGTTGCTGACGAGCAGCACGCCGCCGTGCCGCGGCACGCGGTGTGTGCCGAATATGCGGCCACGAAAGAGGAAGATGAACAGCATCTGCGCAGCCCAGCGGCAAACGGCGTACGTGCGTCGCATCGTGGGTCGTGGCTTCTCGTTATTCATCGGCATGCCGTGACGTCGGGGTGTTGTGGTTGGCGGTGGGGCGCTCGGTGCGAGGCGATTCACGGCGCAGCCGCTCGATGAGGCCGGTTTGTTTCAGATGTTCGAGGATCGTGTCCAGAACCTCGCCAATGGAGAGGCTGGAGGTGTCGATGCGAATGGAGTGCTCGGGCACGGCGAGCGGAGCAACGGGGCGTTCGGAGTCGGTGCGATCGCGCTCGTCGAGGTTCGCCATGACTTGGTCCACGCTGACGTCCTCACCGTCGGCGAGCAGGTCGTGCAGCCGGCGTTCGGCTCGTTTCTCGCGCGACGCGTCGAGGAAGAATTTCATGTCGGCATCGGGGAAGGCGGCGGTGCCTTGGTCGCGGCCCTCTGTCACGAGGTGGCCGAGTTGGGCACCGATCTCGCGCTGTTTCTGGATGAGCAGGCGTCGGACACCGGGCGAACCTGCGATGAACCGCGTGTGGTCGTTGACCCGCATCGAGCGGATCGCTTCGGTGACATCCCGCCCGCGCAGGGTGACGCGGATGTGGGTCGGACCGGGGTCGAGCTGATAATCGTTGCGCGCCGCGACCCGGGTGATCGCCTGTTCGTCGTTGAGGTCGACGCCATCCTCCAGGGCGGCGAGGGTCACAACGCGGTACATGGCGCCGGTGTCGAGGTAGGGGATGCCGAGGCGGGCCGCCAACTTGCGTGCGGTCGTGCTTTTCCCTGATCCTGCTGGTCCGTCAATGGTGATGATCACAGGCTGCGGTCCTCGTGGATGCCGTGTTGCCGGAGTCCGGATCGTGCGATTATAGGGCGGGGCGGAGTGCTCGCCTATGGCCACGAATGGGTAGCGAAAACGGCGTGAAGCGGGTAAAGATGAAACGATGGTCCGAGCGCTATTCGAGCCCAGGAGGTGCATTCGATGAGTCGCCCGAAGACGATCATGGTGGATCTGGACGGCGTGATTTGTAGCGAGGAGATGTTCTTTGATCGTCCGCTGGCCGAGCCCATCGACGGCGCGCGAGAGGCGTTGCAGCAGCTACGCGACGCGGGGCACACGGTTGTGATCTACACGGCCCGTAGCTGGGGCGAATACCGCGTCACCAAGCGTTGGCTGGACGACCACGGGTTTGCGTACGACGGCCTGCACATGGGCAAACCGGTCGCGGACGTGTGGATCGACGATCGCGCCCTGCGCTTTGGGGACTGGGCGCAAACGCTCGACGAGTTGGGGATCAGTCCAACCAGCGCCGGGGATCGCCCTTCGTGACCATCACTCCTTGGGGAGCTTGAGCTCGAGACCGACCGGCAGGACATTCGGATTGTCGATCTTGTCCTTGTTGAGCTCGTAAATCTCCATCCACCGATTGCCGTTCTTGAGGATGTTCCGGGCGATTCCGATCAGCGTGTCGCCTTCCTCGACGCGGTACACGTGCGGTCGGACGCCGGGTGTGGGCTTCTCGCAGGGCTGATCGCCCGTCGCGGGTCTCGCTTCCCGGCCCGCTGGCGTCGGCTCCCGTTTCGGCGGGATCACGATGACTTGGCCGATTTTCAGGGTGTTCTCGTCGATCCCGGGATTGGCCGTCTTGATCTGCGGCCACAGGTTCCCGTCGCCGTAGTAGCGCTCCGCAATGGACCACAGGCTGTCGCCCTCGGCGACGGTGTGCTTCTGCGCCGCGGGTTGGCGCGTGGTTGGCCGGCGTGTCGTGGTGTCGGGTCGCGGGGGCGGCGTGACGACCGGCGTGCGGCCGGTCGGCGTGCCGGAGACCGCGGGCTGGGTCGTGACGGGCGTTCGTGGTTTCACCGCGGGTGTGGTTTTCGTCTTACGCCCCGGTGACACCGCCGGACGGGTCGTGGGTCCGGGCTTTTGCGGCGTGCGGCTGGTTCCAGGTGTGAGAACACCGGTACGCGGCGTTGTGCTCGTGGAGCGCCCGGTGGACCCGGGCCGGCGCGTGGTGCCCGGCGTCGTTGGGCGACCAGTGGTCGATCGGGTCGGCCGATCCGTGCCGGGCCGCTGGCCGGCGCGGGGGGTGGTGCGCGGCTTGGGGGAGCGGGCATCGGCGATTCGATCGCGTGTGGTTTCAGGCTTCTTGACCTGGGTCTTGGCTGGCCCGTCCATGGGTAGCTTCGGGGCCATGTCGTCCCCGGCCTTCGGCCCCTGATTCCAAAAGAGGATGATGCCACCGGCGACGACGATCAGGCCGATTACGATTCCGATTTTGACTTCCGTGCGCATCGCCGACCCTCGCAAAGCAGGACTGCCCGGCCCGCGCCACCTTGCGCGAGCCGGGCAGTAGTATAGCACTGCGTGGGGGCGGAATACAGCCCGTAGCTACGTGGCCTTCGCCGGGGTAGCCATCCACCGCCGGCCCCAATGGGCCATCAGGAGCGGTGAAGCAATGGCGATCGACGAGTAGGACCCGGTCAGAACGCCGACGATCATGCAGAAGTTGAAGCCGCGGATCGTGCCGCCACCGAAGATGTACATGATGGTCAGCACGACCAGGGTGGTGAACGAGGTCATGATCGTACGGGCCAGCGTCTGGTTGATGCTGGCGTTGATGATCTCGGGTGTGACGTGGCCCAGACGCCCGCGCGTTTCGCGGATGCGGTCGAACACCACGATCGTGTCGTTAATGGAATACCCGATGATCGTCAGCAACGCCGCGATGATCGTCATGTTGATCTTGAAATCGGTGATCAGCAAGGCGTCCGGGATCCAGTGGCTCAGGCCTGCCAGGAAGCCGCTGATGCCGACGAACGCGAGCGCGATGAGCGCGTCGTGGATCAGGGCCGCGACACCCGCGAGCCCGTACGTCGGTCGCCCGAAGCGAATCCACAAGTAGCCGATGATCATGCCCCAGGACAGCAGGAGGGCCAGCGATGCCTGCTGCGTGGATCGCGCGGCGATCTGCGGCTTGAACTGCATGACCTTCCGCAGCGTCTGCTCGTTCTCGAGCGCGGTCTTGGCGAGCCCCAACTCGGGTTCTGCGAACGAGACAAGCCACTGCTTCGGATCGTCGTTGTAACGGATGTCCGGGTCGGACGTTACGACGACGAGCTTGGAATAGAGTGGCTCACCATCCTGCACAAGCGCCTCGCCGTCTGGGCCGACGGCGGCTGTCACGCCGATGACCTCGAAGTCCCTGGTCGGCATGTCCTCGAAGTCGGGCTGGAAGTGCATGTTCTCGAGCCGCGATGTGATCTTCTGGACCGTCTGCGGCGGGTCGAGTTGATCGAAGCAGAGAGCCGCACCGCCGAGGTAGTTGGTGAGGTCCGCGTTGATGCCCGGCGGCAGATCTGGGACGACGGTGTCGAGGAGGCGGGTATTGATGGGCAGCGGCTGGCCGTCGATATCACCGTGGAACGTGTAGATGATCTGCGGCTCAGTGCGCATGTCATCGCCAAGTGCGGATTCGAGCGAGTGCTGCACGAGGCGCATGTTGGTGACGGTGGTGGACAGGTTCCAGACCTGCCCCTGGGCCTGCTCGATTCCGCCGACCTCGAGCACGGCGTTGACGGTTGCCTGCTGGAGGTTCTCACCGTGGTCCGTGAGGGACTTCACGAGACCGTGGACTTTGCCAGCCAGATCCTCGGCTGATGTCTCGCCCTGAACGTAGAGCGTGATCCGATCGGCCTCCGGATCCACCGTCAGGCCGCCACGAACGAGCAGGTTGGTCTCCTCCAGCGGCTCGGCCACCATGGCGGCGAGCCGCTCCGCGTGAATGCCGGGGACGCTCAGGGTGAACGCGTTGAGTTCGTTGGGGATCGGTTCGACAACCGCGTTCTCCAGTTGGGCAGCTTGATTGCGAATCTCGGTGCCGGTTACTTCGAGTCGTTCTTTGATGGTCTTGTCATTAAGCGTGGAATCCTCAGTGACCTCGAACTCAGCGGTCACGCCACCGAGAAATTCCACATCGAGTACCCGATCCTTGCCGCGCCCCCAGAGCAGGGAGAGGCCGACGACGACGACGATGGCGGACATGGGAATGAAGAACTTCCGCTTGGCGTACCAATCGATCTTGGGGACGCCAATGATCCGCATCATCTTGAGCTCTTTGATGAGGTTGTACTTGAGGGCCAGGCCAAAGAGCGTGCGTGTTACAAAAATGGAGGTGAAGAGGTTCAGGACGATGCCCCAGCCCAGCGTGAGGCCGAAGCCCTTCACTTCCTCGCTGCCCACGTAGTAGATGATCACGCACGTTAGCAGCGTCGTGATGTTGGAGTCGAAGATCGTGGACAGCGCCTTGTCGTAGCCGTTCTTGATCGTCATGCGTAAGGACTGCCCGCGTGCCTTCTCCTCGCGAATCCGCTCGTAGATCAGCACGTTGGCATCCACGGCCATACCGACGGACAGAATGATCCCGGCGATGCCGACCAGCGTGATGCGGGCGTTGAGCATCGCCATCGCCGCCAGAACCAGGATGACGTTCAACGCCAACGCCACGTTAGCGATCATCCCGCAGAAGAGGTAATAGCCGATCATCACGACGATGACGGCGATGGCGCCGATGAAGCCGGCGGTCACCGCGCTGTCGCGGTTCGTCTCGCCGAGCGAGGAGCCAACGGTTCGCTCAGAGAGCGGCGTGTCCTTGAGCCGCGCCGGGAGCGTACCGCCTTCCATCGAGCGGACGAGGTAGTTCACCTTGTCCGCGCTGAACTCGCCGGTGATCTGACCACGCGTGCGGATCGCGCTCTGGATGTTGGGGGCGGAGTAGGCGATGTCGTCGACGAGGATGCACAGGGGTTGCTTGAGGTGTCGCCGGGTCAGGGATTCGAACATCTGACCGCCGACCGTGTCGAGCGTGAAGTCGACAGACGGCCGGCCGTGCTGGTCGCGATCGACGCGAGCCGAGTTCAGTCGCCATTTCCGCTGGCCCTTGACGTCCTGCAGCAGTCCCTTGTTCGGCGAAGTATGCGCGAGGATCCAGTACTGCTCGTCGAAGAGGCCGGCGACGTATCGCCCATGGGTTTCCGGCTTGAAGGCGGCCAGTTGCTCGGGCGAGTCGAAGTTGAAGAACTGCATGGGGTTGTCGACGCGGAACCAGCCCATGCTTTCCTGCGGGAGGTCCGGTCGGCCTTCTTCGAGAGCCTTGCGGAAGCGGTTGTACTTGGTCGGGTTGTTGGGGTCGGGCTCCGCCAGGATGCGGAACTCGAGTTTTCCTGTGCCGCGCAGCAAGCGCTTGAGATCGCTGGGGCCGTCGAGATAACGCTTCCCGTCTCGCCACTCGCCGTAGTGCGCGATGACTTCCTCGAGTTCCGCGCCAAGGTCGGCCTGCGTATCGACAATCTGGCTGAGGCTGCGGCGACGGACGTCTGATTTCTCTTCGAGCTCGAGGAGTTCTTCAAAGCGACGCCGGTTCAGATTGGTGGCCAGCAGGGTGCTGACGGCATCCTCGAACAGCTCGGTGGCGTCACGGACGTCGTCCTCGAGTTCCTCGATCGTGACGGGATTGCTGGAGGGTGCCGACGCCGGATTCGTGTCCGGCTGGCTCGTCGGTGAGCTGGCCGACTGCGTGTCCACTGGGCCACGGGCGAGGGCCTCACGCGCGGCGATGAGCGCGTCGTAGCGCTCGGCCGCCTCGGTCAACAGCCGCTCTCGTTCCGCGATGCCCTTCTCGATCGCCGCCGTCCGCGAGGAGCGGTTCTCTTCGGTAAGCGAGGCAAGGGCCGTGTCGGCGTTTCGGCGAGCGAGGTCGGCGATCGCCTGGACACGTGCCTCGGGCGGCATACGCAGGGCTGCCTCGATCGGTCCGCGGCGGATCTCCAACTCGTACAGCTCGTGCAGCGCGGTTCGGTAGGCCTGCTCGCGATCCTTGGCGTCCTTGGGCGGCAACGGCATCTGTACCTCGATGCGGTTGCGGCCGTGCACACGCCAGGTGAGGTCGTACACGCCACTGGGGTCGACGCGCTTGGCGAGCAATGTCTTCACGCGCTCGGCGAGGCCCGTGTCCTTCTCAGCCCCGGTGGTGTCAATCTCGAAAATCAGTGACGTTCCCCCGGCGATGTCCTGCCCAGGTCGTAGGCCCTGGGTGAGGAAAATGACTGCGAGCAGCACCACGATGCCGATCACAGCCAAGCGTTGTCCGACGTTCTTCTCGACCATAGCTCAGTCCTCGAGTGTTCTTCAGTGAGCGGATGAAGATGAATCAGCGAATAAGGCCAACACCCCACGGGCGGTCGGACCGGTGGCCGATACGTCCCGTCGGGCGACTGCGCGCGAACATATCAGGCGCGGGGCGGGCCGGTTCGCTGGATAGCGGTTTGCATCGCCAGGTTCTGTGGCGGAAGGGCTAGGATCTCGCCCGGCTGGGCATTGGCCGGCACAGAGGGTTCCAGGAAGCAGTGCCAGGCACAAGGGTCATAAGGCGGGTTCGCGGCGAAGTCGTCGCCGGCGTACGGATCGCGGTGTCCGCACGACACGATGCCATCGCGAGCCCGGTCGATGATGCGTGAGGAAGCCTCGCTGCACGCCGCCGGTCGGCGGGGCGCCACCGCATCGGGCAGGAGGTACGGAAGCCTCGTCTTGGCCTTCTTGCGGGTGTCCTGCTTGCCATCCGGTCGAGCGGCTGGATCAGCAGCTCCCTTGTCGGCCGGTTTCGGCGGGGTGACGAGCCACGGGCAGACCTTCTCCTGGGCCGCCAGCAAGAGCAGCAGCCCCAGGCCGGTCGCGACGCGCAGCGACTTGTCCATCCGCAGGGCGAACATTTCGCCCATGGTAGTGGATTCAGCCAACCCGAGGAAGCGGAACAGGCGGGTTTTCGCGCCTGTTGGCCGGGAGTGACGATTCGCCCTATGCTGACCTCATGCAAGCAAGACCTGTTTTCTCATGGCGGTGGCTCTGGGGTCCGTTGCTGGTGATCGGTCTGGTGCCGATGGGCGCCGGGTGCGGCGGAAAGGCGGATATCGTGCTTCACCAGCCGTTTGCGCCGCCGACTCAGCAGGACATGCGTCTGGTGAGCGATCGAGCGTTTTGCCGGCGTGGGCCCGCGGAGGAAACGTGCGCTCTGACGTTTGGCCTTCCGGGCCACAAGGGTGGGGTGCGAGCCTTCGTGCTGTACGTAACCGGCCCAAGCGATCTGAAGCCACCGCGGGTGGCGTCTGACGAGCAGGGGGCGGTGCGTGGATTCCTGATCCAGGAGGTGGGGAATCTCGCGGGGCGTACGGATTTCGTCGCGGGCGAGGTGCGATGCCGCAAGCTCTTCTTAAGAAAGAGATTATGGCAACTGGACTTCGATGTGCGGTGTGAAGACGGAACGCGGATCACGGGCAGGGCGCGCGTCGGGGAAGACCCGCGGGCAGTGCGCGCGATCGAACGGGCCTTCGCTGCGGACATTTCCAGCCTGGCGTCGCGCACCGCGGAACCCTCGACAGAGCGTGAGACCGCGTCTCGGCCCTCAGGCGAGCAGTAAGTAGTTGGAGGTAGTGGGGCCTTCCCAGGGGGAATCAGCGCGGATGTGATCGCCGAGCACGCCTGCATTTCAGTCCGACGAGACCGAGCAGCGTAAGCGGCAGGGCCGCCGTCACGCCGGCGCCGCACGTGCCGCCCCCGCCACACGCCACGGCCGATAACCCGGGATCGAGCGTCGGGTCAGGGGCTGAGGTATCACCGGATGTTGGCGTCTCGGTGAAGACCGCCTGCACCGTCACATCGCCGACCATCGTCAAGGTGGGTGAAGGACCATCGGTCTCGAGGAGAAGCCCGGTTCCGTTCCACTCGCTGAGTTTGAATCCGTCCTCCGGGACGGCGGTGAGAGTGAGGACGGTGCCGGCGTCGTGCTTGCCATCGGCATCGGGGGGTGGCGCTAGCGAGATGCTGCCTGCTCCCGCGGGTTGCACGTCGATCGTTAGCGTGAAGCGCAAGCGCGTGTACTCGCGGGCCAGCGTGGTGGTCTTGTCCGCCTCGATCGTGACAAGCTCCTGACTGGGGGCAGACCATCCGTCGACGGGGGCGTATTGCAGACGGTGCGAGCCGGCGGCGAGATTGGAGACCGTAGCGCCGGAGGACATCCAGGATCCGCCATCGACGCACCACGCCGCATTGTCGTTAATCGTCCCCTCGGGCGCCAGCGTGATTTGCAGGGACCCGGTTTGCTGCTGGCCGACGTAGTCTTCGGACTGCAGATCTCCGATCACGTCTTCGTAGGCCTGGCTGGGGGGCGTGAAGTCATACCCCGTGAGCTGGGGCGTGACGCTCCCGTCAAAGCCGTAGCCGACGTTGGCGGTGTAGAAGCCGTCGGTATCGGTGACGACGCTTCCGGGGAGGCCATTGAGGACGACACGGCCGAGGCCTTCGCCGGCGGTGCTCGTCACGCGGCCCGATATGGTGACCGTGGTCAGCTCGGCGACGTAGTTGGCTCCGGGGATGCTGGTCGTGACATCGTCGTAATCGCGCTGGGGCGGGTCAAAGGTCCAGCCCGGCTTACTGGGCGCGATGACAGCATCGAACCCGTACGACACGGTGGCAGCGTAGTAACCGTCGGCGTCGGTCAGCGGGTCTCCGGGGAGGCCGGAGAGGATGACGCCCTCAACGCCAGTGCCGTCGCCATCGGTAATGCGCCCGCTGATGAGCAGGTTGGGCCGGTCGGTGGTGATGTTGAGGACGATGTCGCCGGTCTGGCCGTTGCGGCCGGCAACGCGGATCTTGTAGCTGGCGTTTCGCTCGACGGAGAGGGTCAGGCGCGAGGTCGTCAGGGACGGGTCCTCGGGGTCATCGTTGTTGCACCCCAGTTCGCCACCGCCGCATTCGTCCAGCACGCTCAGGATGGTGTCGAAGTCGCTTCCGCTTGTGTCGAAGGTGGCAGCGCCGTCGAAAGGCGGTGAGTAGGTCCACCACACGTCCGCGGTTCCGCCGCCCCCACAGCCGGCGGTTGCGTCCGTGTCGGCCGCCACGTTGCTGGCGCGGTGGGTGCCGTCGCTGATGGCGTCGGCGTCAGTGCAGGAGTCCGCCGCCACTCCACTGCCGCTCGAAGTCCCGGAGATGGCGACCGTGGCTCCACTGCCGCCGGTCAGTTGCATGGCGGCGGAGAAGGAGCCACTGAGTGTGGGGTTGAAGTGGACGACAAGCGTGGTTTGCTCGGCCCCTGCGAGGCTGTAGGAGATCGGGGGATCCATGCTGAAGGGGCCATCAAGCCCGCTGACATCACCTGCGAGCGTGCCGCCTCCGATGTTGGCGACGGTCAGTTCGGCGGACGCGGTCTCACCGATGCCGACGTTCCCGAAGGCGATCTCGGTGGGTGTGACCAGGATACGCGGATCGGTCGTCCCGGAGTACTCGACATAGCAGGCCGCGTAACCGACGTTGGAACACCCGTACTCGACACGCATGTACCCGTCTTCGCCCCACTCCGGCCCCCAGGAGTTCCGCAGAATCCAGACGCCGTCAGTGCCCTGGTTGTCGTCCCAGCCCACAAGGAGGATGCCGTGGTTGGGCTCTCCGCTGGTGCAGGCGTTGAAGACCCCACCGGTGTAGGCGAGGAAGGCGGCGTCGACATAGCTGCTGGCGGCGATGGGCCCATGGGAGAAAATTGCTTGCTTGATGTCGTCGACGGGGGCGACGCCGTTGCTGTTCGCGACGTAGCTCCACGCGTCGATCGTGTATAGATGCGTGTAGGGGCAGGAGCAGGAACCTTCCTCTTCGGTGTAGGGGAGATCCATCTCGAGTACGGCACCGATCTCGCCGCAGGTGTCCGGCCGGTTCAGAAGGTGGTCGAAGGCGAACCATCCGCCGTTGCAGCCGTACTTCAGCCCGGTGCGCGCGTCCTCGAAGGTATTGCAGTTGATGAGCCACTGTTCGGCGAGGTCAACGGTGACGCGATCGTGGATGAGGATGTTGCACTCAAGTGGGGCGAGCGTCGAGAACGCCCAGCAGGCGCCGCAGTCGCCCTGGGCCTGGACCGGCGTGCAGCCATCGTGATCGCGCCAGTCAAACGCGGATGGAAGTGGTTCGCTGGGTGGGTCGTCGCGGAGCCAATGCCGGTCGGGCCGCGGTGGCGGGGCTTGCATTCGGCACAGGTCCCCTGGGTTGTGGCTGGTGGCGGGGTTGGGGCCGACCTGAAACGTCCAGCCCTCGCTCTGGCCGCGTTCGCGCAGTTTCTCGAGGTCATCCTCGGTGAGTTGGGCAATGGCTGTCGCCCCGGTGCAGGCCAGCACGAGCAGCGCCGCCAGTCGCGGGCCATGGTGCGATAATCGGACTGTGGTCGTCCGGGGGAGGAGCATCGGCGTTTCCTTCGTCAGCCCGGTGCGCTGGACCATAGCGTTGCGGGGTTGCACACCGCCGGGGGCCTCTGGAGCGATTCCGCGGGGCGGCGGGCACAACCACCTACAGTACCATCATCGACCATGTGAGTGTAACAGATTGATGACGGTCAAGTGGCTCGGGGCGGGTAGTGGGCGGGGAGGGCCGGGCCCATCCCGGAGAAAAACCCGACGGGATCGGCCACGGGAAGCGGGTGGGGGAGGGCGAACAGCTCGCCATACTCGAAGCCGCATCGTCCGCCGTCGGCCGCATCACGGGCTCGTACGCGGTGGACGAGTTTCGCGAGCCGGTTTTCATCGAATTGCGATTTGTAGCAGGAGATGGCGGCGATTTTCTGCTCGTACACGTCGCTGACGTCGACGACGAAGTTTGCCGGCCATCGGCCGTCGTCGGCTGCCAGCGCGACGGGGCGGTACCACATGCCCTCGATGCGGTGCGGCGGGGTGTTGTCGAACCGGTCATCCCACTTGGTCAATTGCGAGTAGAACCGGGCGGCTTCCACAATCAGCTCGCCCTGGTAGTGGTCGGGCGACGCGCCGGGCGTCCGTCCGGCCATGCCGACGACGATCTTCGGCCGCAAGCGGCGGAAGACGGTGGCGACGGCGTAGCGTTCCGCCGGCCCGTCCATCAGCTCGCGATTCGGCAGTGAAAGCGCCTCGACATGCGTCACGCCGAGGACCTCGGCGGCCGCCGCGAGCTCTTGGGCCCGGGCTTCGGGGGTTCCGCGCGGGGTGGGCTCGCCGTTGGTCAGGTGCAGCACGCCGACTTTGTGCCCGAGCTTCACGAGCTTGGCGATGGTCCCGCCGCAGGTGATCTCGATGTCGTCCGGGTGCGGCATGGCGAAGATGATGTCGAGTTTGGCTGTGGCCACGTTGACCTCCTTGGATGCCCGATTCTACGCGGGTGCCGCCGGGTTGGCCCGGCGATGTTCCTGCTCCTCACGAGCCGGTCTCCCATGGCGTCTCGCGAACGGCGGGCCAGTCAATCCGGGGCGGCCGGCCATGGACCAGGACATATCGGATGGCGTCATGAACCCACTGGCGCTCGTCGTCGCGCAGGCCGGAGCCGAACACACAAGACGCGTCGTCGCTGCGAGCGATGATCGAACGACGCCGGAATCTCGCGGCCATGTGGGATGGCGCGACGCCGCGCGACACGTCAAACTCCTCCAGCTCCTCGGCTGGTATCTTGATGGACCGCCGACCGAGTGGAAAAAGCCGATCGATGCGCAGCTCTCGCGGCGAGACCGAAACGCGCTCCCGCATCCGCATGATCCAGACGGCACGCAGGCTGACTGTCGCGAGCGGTGCCAGGACGAAGAGCACACCGAAAACACCGAGCAGGATCCACCGCACGAAGCCCTCATCGCCAAAACCAGCCAGGAACGACCGCAAGAACACTGCGGCCACAACCGGAACAGCGAAACCCGCAACCACCCTGATGGCCAGACCGAGATTGAACCCCGTCCGCGGCAGCTCGATCGTCACCTCGTCTCCGGACGGAGCGCAGCGGACCCGGCAGCCGGGTGGCTCCGTGGGCCAGGTGAGTTGTTTCCCTTCGCGACGGGCACGGTCGCGCACGGACTCATCAAGTTGCGCGGCGTCGCGTTCGACGACAGTGTCGCCGGTGGCGTCGCGCAACGGCAGGTTGAGGAAGCTGGCCACGCGTTCGGCGACCTGTCGCGCCTGTGTGGCGTTACGAGTCTGACGTATCGCGACTTCGTCGTCGGCGCGCTCGAGCATGATTGGATAGACTGTGTGGTCACCGTTTCGCGTGCGCACGACCTTCTGGTCAACGCGGACGGCCACGAAGTCGCTGAGCCGGTGCACGACGCGGCGAAACGGGACCAGCAATCCCCACCAAGTCGTAACCTGGCCTTGCTCGCGATCGATGATCGTTCCGGCGCGGCCTAATACGAGCGCCGCACCGATCAATGCGAACAGGAGGCCCAGCGGCACGCCGAACCAGGGCGAGGCCGGCTGGCCGGTCTCGCTGTGTGTCATCTGCCCGGTCGCAGCGGCATAGGCTGCCCAGAGGCCCATGCCGAGGAAGGGCAGGCCGAACAGCGTGAGGATCCCGCCGCCCTGCTTGAACGCGATCCGCTGAGTGTCGTTGGTCCACATGATGAAGCGGCCCCGTGTCGGATCATGGTTGCACGCCCCGCTCGCGGCGGGACGGGCTCAACGAGGGGTGTGGCTGCGCAACTTAAGGTTTGGCCAGCAGCCCCTTGTCCGTGAGATAGTTCAGCACGGTCTGGGCGGACTCCTCGACGGTCAGCTTCTCGGTATCGAGCACGATCTCCGCGTTCAGCGGCTCTTCGTAGGGTGCCGAGATGCCGGTGAACTCGGGGATCTCGCCGGCGCGGGCCTTCTTGTACAGGCCCTTCGGGTCGCGCTGCTCGCACGTCTCGACCGAAGCCTTCACGAACACCTCGATGAACGTGAGCCCGGTCTCCTCGTGGATCTTACGGGCCCGATCGCGGTCGACACGGTAGGGGCTGATGAAGCTCGTACAGGTCAGGGCGCCGGCGTCGGCAAAGAGCCGGGCGACCTCGCCGATGCGCCGGATGTTCTCGTTGCGGTCCTCTGGCGAGAAGCCGAGGTTCTTGTTGAGCCCGTGGCGGATGTTGTCGCCATCGAGGACGTACGAGAGGTGACCGCGTTCGACGAGAGCGTGTTCGAGCGTAAAGGCGATGGTGCTCTTGCCGCAGGCACTGAGGCCTGTGAACCAGATGGTGGCTCCCTGCTGGGTCAGCAGCGCGTTTCGCCGGGAGCGGTCGACATGTCCTTCGTGCCACGTGATGTTCGTCGCGATTTGCTGAGCCATCTCACTCCTGCTCAAAAAGAGGTGTCGAAAGATATCTCTCGCCGGCGGAGGCGAGTATGACCACGATGAGCTTGCCGGCGCTCTCGGGACGCCGCGCAACCTTGTCGGCGGCGCACAATGCGGCACCGGAGCTGATTCCGCAGAGGATGCCCTCTTCGCGTGCAGCGCGGCGTGCCCAGTCAAAGGCCTCTTCGTTGCTGACATGGACGACGTCGTCGATGAGGTCGAGCCTGAGAACTTCGGGGATGAACCCGGCGCCGATGCCCTGGATCTTGTGGGGACCGGGCTTCAGGGGTTGGCTGGCCCGAGCCTGGGTGATGACGGGCGATGGGGTTGGCTCGACGGCAATGCACTTGAACTCGGGCTTGCGCTCCTTGAGCAACTCGCCGACACCGGTGATCGTACCGCCCGTGCCGACGCCCGCCACGAGGATGTCGGCCTTGCCGTCGGTGTCGCGCCAGATCTCCTCGGCGGTTGTCCGGCGGTGGATGTCGGGGTTGGCGGGGTTGTTGAATTGCTGGGGCATGTGGCCGTTGGGGGTCTGGGCGAGGATCTTCTCGGCCTTGGACACGGCCCCTTTCATCCCCTCGACGGCCGGCGTCAGGACGAGCTCGGCGCCCAGTTGCCGCAGGACGCGTCGCCGCTCAACGCTCATGCTGTCCGGCATCGTGAGGATGAGCCTGAGGTTCTTCGCAGCGCAGACGAAGGCGAGCGAGATACCCGTGTTGCCCGACGTGGGCTCGATGATCGTGGTGTCCGGCTTGATGCTGCCGTCCTGGACGCCGGCCTCGATCATGTTGACGCCGATGCGGTCTTTGACGCTCTTGAGCGGGTTGAAATACTCGAGCTTGCCGTAGACGGTCGCTTCGCTCCGGATGATCCTGTTGATGCGCACGAGCGGCGTATTGCCAACGGCCTGTAGTGCGTTTTCGAACAATCGGCCCATGGTACTCTCCTGTGGGAACGGCCCGGTTGACCAGGGACAGTTGCCCGGCCGGGCTGCATGCCTCCTACACCACACGCCGATCAACAGCCGTTTCACCCCACGCCCTCAAGCGGCATTGTTGCCGGCGCGTAGACCTGTGTCAAAGAGAGTATAGCGCGGGGTGCGCATGCGGCGTCGGTGGGTGGACTACGGGTTTCCTGATCGTTCAGACGGCGATCGCCGGTGCTGGGATCGAGACCCGGCCGGCTGGGTCGCTGAGGGCGGGCGGTGGCACCGGGGGGCATCCGGGTGCTGAGGGGCAGGCCATCGTGTCGACCTGGTGGACGCGGGGGCGGAGGGGCACGGCGGCGTCGGCTTCGAAGCGGACGGCGACACGGCAGGTGACACCCGAGGCGTCGTCGTGTCGCAGCACACGGGCGAACATGGGGAGCGGGCCGGCGTCTTCGCGCACGATACGGTCGCGGGACTGCATCTCGACGAGCTCGATTCGCTGGCCTACGGCCGGGGCGTCGGCGGATTCGGTCAGGAAGGCGGCGCCGCCGGCGGACAGGTCGAGCATCCAGGCGCCGACACGCCTCTCGGCTGGGCGGGTGCGGACCCAGAAGGCGAAGGCCTTCGGATGGCGAGGGTCCCTGCGTCGCTCGGGCTTAAGATGAGGCAGTTGCCGCACTGCTGGCGATCCTTTAGAACCTAATGCGCGTGGGGCCGGTTGTGAACCGGCTTCTACACGTGGTATCGGCGAGTGCACGGGGGTTCTTTTCTGTCGTGGGCCCAGGGGTCGGCGACGTCCGATAGTCAGAGCCGCGATGACTTCGTTACCGATTGCTGTCGATCTCTCCGTTCTCAAGGATTTTTCCTGGGATCGCCTGTTCGGAGAAGTGAAGCCGATTGAGCTGGAGATCGGGACGGGCAAAGCGGGCTTTCTGCTGCGGCGGGCGCGGGCGCGGCCGGAGCGGGTGTTCCTGGGGATCGAGTGGGCGAATGAATACTACCGCTATGCCGTCGACCGGATGGAGCGGTGGGGCGTGGGGAACGTCCGCATACTCCGGACGGACGCCTCGCATTTTGTCCGTATCGTCTGTCCGCGGGAGTCGCTGACCGCGTTGCACGTGTATCACCCTGACCCCTGGCCCAAACGCCGCCACCAGAAGCGGCGGCTGTTCCAGCCGGCCTTCGTGGACGCGGCAGTGTCGTGTCTCGTGCCCGGGGGACACTGGGCGGTGCAGACGGATCACGCGGAGTACTTCGCGATCATCCGCGACCTGCTGCGGGGTCACCCCGACCTGGTCGAGACGCCGTTCGACGATCCGGATTCCGGGGT
>Ga0272441_10004871_pt1 | contig 23824 bp, 22 predicted proteins | sample SSMProp6N_FD_193582 | JGI IMG/M metagenome (GOLD analysis project Ga0272441, IMG submission 193582) | Marine sediment archaeal communities from Little Sippewissett salt marsh, Falmouth, MA, United States - SSM-Prop-6N | ecosystem: Environmental > Aquatic > Marine > Wetlands > Sediment ...
TTTCGGTCGGAGACATCGAGATAAAGAATAATTGTCTCCGCTGTCGGGTAAAGACCAACGGAAAACTGCGGCTCTACGGAGAAAGAGGAACGCTTATCGGAGGAAAGATATACGTTCGTCAGAGCCTGGAAGTGAAGAACCTCGGGAACGAAAAGGGCACTCCGACCATGATCTCCTTCGGCCAGGACTATCTGGTAGCCGATCAGATAGAACAGCACGAAAAGCAGATAAAGCGCCTGAAAGAACTTATTACCTCGATGGACAACCAGATGAAGGCGTGCGAGCAGCGGGGACAGAAGAAGAGTCTTGAGAAGGTCCGGGGTAATAAACTAAGGTATCTGAAGATGATCGAGAAGCGGAGTCTCCGCCTCTTTACGCTGAGGGAAAGGTACGAAGAACATTTCAATTCAAAAATTGTAGTGACCGGTACCATCTATCCTGGAGTTATCATCGAAAGTCATGGAAGATTCAATGAAATCCACTCGGCAAGGAAAAACGTGACAGTCTCCTTCAATCAAACCAATGGACGCATTGAAATTGCGGAGAGTAAAAGAGAGGAATAATATATGCCAGCATATGTACAGTATCCAAAATGGATTCGGCCGGAGGTCATACCCGGATTTCCCTTTCACTGGTACGGCCTCATGTACCTGATCGCGTTTCTGATCACCTATCTTCTGTTTCGTCATCAGTTGAAAACCGAGAAGCTTCAGATTAGTGATGACGATGCGGTGAATATCTTTTTCTGGGCTATTCTCGGTCTTCTCATCGGGGCCCGGGTTTTCGCGACCGTCGTGTATGATCCTGCCGGTTTCTATCTGCGCAAACCCTGGCTTATCTTCTGGCCTTTCAATGAACAGATGAAACTGGTCGGTCTTCAGGGGATGAGTTATCACGGCGGTCTGATCGGGGCGGTGATAGCCGGAGCTATCTATTGCAGGGTCAAAAAGTTCAGTTTTTTTTCACTTACCGATCTTGTGGTGGCCGGTATTCCCCTGGGATATACCTTCGGAAGGTTGGGGAATTTCATCAACGGGGAACTGTGGGGAAGGGTCACTACTTCGGGTATCGGTATGATCTTTCCCAATGCTCCCCGGTTTTCGACTACCGAAGAGTGGGTTCGTGAAACAGCGGACACGGTCGGTATAGCGTATAACTCAGGGGAGATGATTCAGCTTCCGCGGCATCCCTCGCAGCTGTACGAGGCTTTCTTTGAGGGGATATTCCTGTGGATAGTGCTGTGGTTTTTCTTCCGGCGGCGGAAGAAATTCCCCGGATATCTGCTGGGAGTATATCTGATTGGATATGGGACTGTACGTTTCGTGATCGAATACTTCCGGGAGCCGGATATCGGGATCGGATATCCGATTCAGCTGGCCGAGCAGGCGTATCCCCAGGCACTGTTTCTTTCTCTCTGGAATTTCAGCACCGGTCAGATCCTGTGTTTTCTCATGATCCTTGGAGGATTTCTGCTGCTCTGGTGGCGCAGTCGGGCAAGCGGAAAAACCGGTCAAAGCTCAGGGAAATGAACAGCCGCTGAGAGAAAACCGGCTCCGGTGTCCCGGTTTTCTTAATTATCTCTAAAACAGTTAAACAAGGGTAGGGGATTCCCCTATGGCAGGTCTCAAATAGTCCTTATTGTGATGTACAGCGTCCTGATCCATAGTTAGCATGCAAACTTCTTTCGGTAAGGGGTGAACCATGGAGGACGATCTGTACATTGAAAATGAAACTGACGGAGATATCTTCTCTGCCGGCGAAAGCGGTTACGATATGGATCCGCTTTCTCTCTATTTAAAGCAAATATCCTCATATCCACTGCTCAACAAGAGTGAAGAACTCTATATCGGTGAACAGATTTCCAACTGTAAAACCGGTTTGAAGGAACTTGAAGAAACACTGCAGGCGGGTGAGATAGAACGGGCAGAATATCTTGATACCAAGAAAGATCTTGAGTGGAGATTGAATCACTATCGCAAAAGAATGATCACTTCAAATCTCCGTTTGGTTGTCTCGATAGCAAAAAAATATCAGCACCGGGGATTGAATCTTCTTGACCTTATCGATGAAGGAAACATCGGTTTGATCGAGGCGGTTGAACGCTTCGATTACACTCGGAAGTGCAAGTTTTCAACATATGGAACCTGGTGGATCCAGCAGGCGGTTATCAAGGCGATTGCCGATAAAGGCAGGACTATCCGGATTCCGATTCATGTATTGAACATTATCCGCAAGACTTTCTCCGTTTCCAAGCACCTCACCCAGGAGTTGGGGCATGAACCCAGTTCAAAGGAAATTGCCGAGTATATGGATTCAACTCCGGAGCAGGTCGAAAATCTCCTGAAATACTCCGGAGAAACCGCGTCTCTCGATGTAACGGTGGATGATGAAAATGTCACTACCCTTTCCGATCTCGTTTTCAGCGATGATTATGAAGAGCCTTTCGATAGCGTTTTTCACGTCAATCTGAAGGATATTCTGGCCCGCTCCCTGGAAGAGCTGAATCCGCGGGAACGGAAGATCATCATACTGAGGTTCGGGCTGAACGGCAGCAGCCCGCTAACCCTGGAAGAAATTGGGCGAATCCTGGGTATCACCCGTGAAAGAGTCCGGCAGATCCAGAACAAAGCCATTGCGCGTATGCGTGATATACATCTTATAAAAGAACTTGAGAGTGTAATCTAGAAGAAGAGGAATGGGACAGTTTAGGGTATTAGTTGTAGGAGAGTCGGCAGCGCTGCGACAGCATATTAAATATGTTCTTTCACAGCAACGGTTCATAATGAGCGAAGCAGCCGAAGTAGTTACCGGGATAGAAAAGTTAAGAGAAGATTTTTACTCTTTGATCCTCGTGGATGATATGTTTCCTCCGCTTCCCATGGTACACTTCCTCCAAAGTATTCGGAAGCTTCACGGATACAGCGCTGTTCCCATTCTTCTTCTTAGAGATGAAACGCAGAGTCTCTGGAATGATAATGAGTTCGGTTTGACCGGATTTCCCAGGGGCAGGTTCTTGGATGATGATCTGGATTTTTACTACCTTACGAAGCCGATAAGTACTCTGGCCCTGAACTCCATGGTAAACAGAATCCTGAAGGAAAATTTTTCAGCGGAACACAGATACCTTCAACCTACATGAATCCCAGAAGGATTCCTCCCCAGCGGACCAGAAACGCAATCAGCCATGCCAGAAGAATCTGATAAGTCAGGGAAAACAGTGACCAGCGCCAGGAATTGATTTCCCTGACCAGGGTAACAAAGGCAACAATACAGGGCGTATAAAGCATTACGAAGAAGAGAAAGGCCAGGCCCGTGAGGGGCGTATAGGCCCTGCGCAGAGCATTCTGAAGGGCTTCATCTTCCTCATCGGCATCGTTTCCAACGGTAAACAGCACGCCGAGAGTGCTGACTACCACCTCTTTGGCCACGAATCCTGTCACGAGACTTACTCCCATCCGCCAGTCGAATCCGAGGGGCTCAAGAACCGGCTGGATGAACTGGCCTGTCTGTCCGATATAGGTGTTCTTTATTATATCCCGGTGTTTCTGGATTTCCAGGTCTCTTAATTGAGCTTCCATTTCAGCGAGGCTCTCCCCGGAGGCGGTAGAATCCGCAAGCTCGATCTCCTGTTCGAGGACATCTATCTTCTGGTCCCACCGGGCTGTTCTTTCCTGCTGAAGAGGGAAATTGCTTAAAAACCAGATGATGACCGAAAAAATGAGCACCACTCCGCCCATTTTCTGCAGATAATGTTTCGCTTTTTCCCACATATGAATCAGGGCGCTCTTGAAAGTAGGTACCCTGTACGGAGGCAGCTCCATGACGAAGGGATACTCTTCTCCGCGAAAGAGAGTTTTTTTGAATATCAGCCCCATGAAAAAAGCGAAGAAAAAACTGAAGAAGTAAAGCATGAAAATGATATTCCCCGCACGCTCGGGGAAGAAGGTCCCGGCAAAAAGGATATAGACCGGCAGCCTGGCCGAGCAGGTAATAAGAGGTGCTATCAAAATGGTCAGGACCCGGTCCTTGTTGGATTCCAGGGTTCGGGCAGCCATAATAGCCGGAACATTGCATCCGAGACCCATGATCAGCGGTATGAAGCTTTTGCCATGCAATCCTATTCGGTGCATGAGTTTATCCATGATAAAGGCTATTCTGGCCATATATCCGGTATCTTCCAGTATGGAGATCCCGAAAAAGAGGATCAGTATATTCGGCAGAAAAACGACCACCCCTCCGACTCCGCCGATGATCCCGTCCGCGATAAGACTTCGAAGCATTCCGGCAGGCATGACCATTCTGACAAATCCGGCCAGCAGGTCGACCCCCGATTCGATCCATTCCATGGGGTAGGCCCCGAGACTGAAAGTGGCCTGAAAGAGCAGCCACATGAAGAGGGCGAATATCGGGTAGGCCAGAAACCGGTTGGTCATAAGGCTGTCAATTTTTTCGGATAGGTCGATGCGATTTTCCGGAGCCTTTTTCACTGTCTCTCCGAGAGCACCCATGATAAAACCATATCGCTTTTCACTGATCAGGGTAGCGGCATCTTCATGATAGATGTTTTCTATCTTTCTCAAATGTGTATTTCGTATATCAAGGATCCGGGAGCCGTTTTCGAGCTCCTTCACCTGTTTTTCCACCAGCTCATCCTCTTCGAGGAGCTTGATTGCATACCACCGGATCGCTATACCCCGGGATTCGAAGGGGGATTGTTCGAGGAGGTGCCGGAGTTCGTCGATAGCAGATTCCAGTTCCTTTCCGTAATGTACCAGGATGGAATGCTGCAGTTTCTCTTCACCTCTGGCTGTTCTGGCCGCCTCATCGAGCAGGATATCTATTCCCTTTCCGGTGCGGCCGACGGTAAAGCTGATCGGAGCGCCGAGTAATTTTCCCAGCTGGTTCGTATCGATCTGGGTACCGTTGCGGGATAGTTCGTCATACATGTTGAAGGCGAATACAACCGGTTTTTCCAGTTCGATGAGCTGTATCGCCAGATAGAGATTGCGCTCAAGGTTGGTTGAATCAACGACATTTACGATTACATCGGTATTCCCGTTGATAATATAATCTCTGGCAACAACTTCTTCCATCGTGTATGCGCTGAGGGAATAGGTGCCGGGAATATCCGTGAAGTAGAGTTTGGCGTTTCCCCTTCGGATACTGCCGGTTTTTACATCAACGGTTACGCCGCCCCAGTTCCCGGTCTTCTGGTTTGCTCCGGTAATGCCGTTGAATATTGAAGTTTTTCCGGAATTCGGATTGCCCGTGAGGGCGAACGTGAAGGATTCGGTAGGTTTGTTTATATGGTTAGTCATCAGCTTTTGTGCTTATCAGCTTTACATCAATTTTATCTGCCTCTTCAACCCGCAGGGAAACGTGGCAGCTGTCGATACATACCTCCATGGGATCCTTCAATGGGGCGTACCGTACGACCTTCAGTTCCTTTCCTCTGCGGAGGCCGAGCTCAACAAGTCTTTTTTTGAAGCCGCCGCTGCCGAGGATTTTAAGAATCTGAACTTTGTCACCTTCATGACATAAACTGAGACGGGTATGCATCTGTCTGTGAGCCTCATCCTGGAAATTATCATACTCCCCGGATAAAGACAAGCTTTGTGTATGCAGCATCATTATCACCTCTGTGCAGCCTGCGATAGCCACTTATAATTTAAGTAGCTTTGTCTAATTTGTCAACACTGCGAGTCCCCGTGCAGTCCCTTTTCAGTCCGCGATTGACAATTCCCCCCTTTGCTGTAACAATCACATCGCATGAACACACGGACACTGGATAAAACGAACAGCGGCAGTACCGTACGGGTGGTTGCCATAAGCGGCGGACGAAGGGCACGACAAAAACTCATGGACCTGGGAATTGTACCCGGTGAGCGGCTCAGAATTTTAAGAAATGATCCCGCGGGACCCGTCGTGATCGGTTTGTATGGTTCGAAGGTCGTTGTCGGAAGCGGTTTATCCCAGAAGGTCAGTGTGGACGTGATTTCATAACTTCGTGATTGAGAAATAACCTGCCCTTTTCGGTCAGCACAAAGGCGCTGCTCAGGGGATTTACGGAGCCGCACTTCCCGGGACATCCCGCACAGGCATGTTCACTGCAGCTCTGAGCGGTGGGACGGAGATAGCCGAGACGTTTCAGTTCCCATACCATTTGATGAACCAGAGGTTCTGGAATATCGAGTTCCGAGGAAATATCCTTGTACAGGACAGCTCCCTCCTGGATTATCCGGCGAAGCACTTCACGCAGCATATGATAAAAGTAGTACTATTTTTTTTGTTCTCCAAGCTTTTTCCCGACATTTCACATTGAACTAAATTGAAGTATGATATGCTGTAGATATGGGTGAAGCGGATGTAATTGAAAGGACAGGCGAGAATCCTGTAACTCTCGACCGCCTGACGATGGACCTGAAAGCTCTCGGATTGGAGGCGGGGTCCTGTGTCATCGTGCACAGTTCTCTCAGCGCCCTCGGCTGGGTGTGCGGAGGAGCTCAGACGGTGATAATGGCCATCGAGGAAGTCATACGACCCTGGGGCCTTCTGATTATGCCGACCCATTCAGGGCATCTTTCCGATCCGGCCGGGTGGAATGCTCCTCCGGTTCCCGAAACGTGGTGGGAAACCATTCGAAATACCATGCCCGCGTTTGATCCCGATATTACCGCATCTCGAGGTGTCGGCATCATACCGGAGACTTTTCGAAAACAGCCGGATGTAGTGCGTTCGGCTCATCCTCAGCTCAGCTTTGCGGTCTGGGGAGAGGATGCGGTGGAAATCGCCTCCGGGCATGAACCGGAGTATTCCCTTGGCGAAGGATCACCTCTGGCGAAGATTTATCAGAGGAAGGGAAATGTTCTTCTATTGGGAGCGGGATATGACACCAACACATCCTTTCATCTTGCGGAATACCGGGCTGCTTTTCCGAAAAAAGAGATTATAGATACGGGCGCTCCCGTGATGATTGACGGCCACCGTCGATGGAAATGGTTCAAAGACGTGCATATCAGTTCCGATGATTTCGGTGAGATAGGTCTGGCTTTCGAGAAAAAGTACAAGCAGGAGATCCGGTCCGGCAAAGTCGGGCTCGCTGATTCCCGGCTCTTTCCTCAGCGTCTCTGTGTCGATTTCGCAGTGCACTGGATGGAACGTCATCGCATATGATCGACGGAGGAAGAATGCTGCCTGAGTACAGGCGGACAATCGAACAGGTCGAAGGCAATCTACGCAGATACCGAAAACTGCTGAGCCGCCTGAAAGGACAGAAACCACGGGGTATGGATGATGTCTTCCGGAAAGCCACGGCGAGGGCTTTCGAGGAGATCGATTGTCTGGCCTGCGGGAACTGCTGTCTGAGTCTCGGCCCCCGGATTCTGGAAAGGGACATTGACCGGATAGCCCGGCAGCTGAAGATGCGCCCATCGAAGCTGAGTACGGTACTGCTGCGCAAAGATGAGGATGGTGATTGGGTTTTCCGCGAGATGCCGTGTCCTTTTCTGGGAGAGGATAACTGCTGCTCAATCTACCCGCAGCGGCCAAAAGCCTGTCGGGAATATCCTCACACCGATGAAAAGAATATACACAGACTATTTGAGAAGACTATTAAAAACGCTGTACTCTGTCCGATTGCCGCGAGGGTACTGCAGCTGGTAGATTCAATATATGGAGGAAACTGATGAGCGAAACGAATACGGTCCCCGGGCGAATTGAGGCTCTGCGCCGGCAGATGCAGAAGGAAAACCTGGACGCTTATTTTATTTTTGGAACTGACCCGCATATGAGTGAATACGTAGCTCACCGCTGGCACGACCGTGCCTGGATCAGCGGTTTTACCGGGTCCGCCGGCGTTGTTGTCGTCACTGCCGGGTCCGCCGGTTTGTGGACCGATTCCCGGTACCACCTGCAGGCTGAAGAACAGCTGCGGGGAAGCGGCATAGAGCTGTTCCGGGAGGGAGTGCCGGGAGTGCTCAGTATCGATGAATGGCTGGCGAAGGAACTGCCCGCAGCCGCTTCAGCCGGTGCTGATGCATGGACACTCTCTCTTTCACGGCAGCGTTCTCTGAAGAGTTCCCTGGCCAGGTTCGGAATCCTTTTCCGAAGCACTCCGGACCTTCTGGACCGGATATGGACCGATAGACCTGAAATGCCGGCCCGGCCGATTTATCAGCATGATACCAAATATGCCGGTCAGAGCCGGGGAGAGAAACTGGGCAGACTGCGACGGGAGCTTCAGAATCTCAAGGCTGATTATCAGCTTATTTCCTCCCTTTCGGATATAGCATGGCTTTTTAATCTCAGGGGAAGCGATATTGATTACAACCCCTTATTTATCAGTTACGCTCTCATCAGCTCGGAAAAGGCCTATCTCGCACTGCAGCGAAAGAGCCTCTCCGACGAGCTTGCATCGCTTCTGGAGGAGGAAGGGGTGACCCTCGCGGCTTACGATCAGATTGCCGGTCTGTTGAGGGAAGTGCTCGATAAGGATCAGCGGCTTATTTTTGATCCGGATATGGTGAACACCGGTTTATCGGAGATACTCCATGCTTCCTGTTTTCCTATCGAAAGGAGGGATATCACCAGCGGTCTGAAGTCCATCAAAGGGGGGACGGAAATCGAAGGTATCCGAAAGGCGATGATAAAAGACGGAGTTGCCATGGTACGTTTCATCCACTGGCTTCAGCACAGTTGGGAAAGAGCTGAGCTCACCGAAATTTCGATCGGTGCGGCTCTGGAGCAGTTCAGAAGCGAACAGGCCGGGTTCATCGGCGAGAGTTTTCATCCTATCGTCGGCTTTCGGGATCATGGAGCGGTAATACACTACAGTGCTGATGAAAACAGTTCGTATCGTGTCGACCAGCCGGGGCTGCTGCTGGTTGATTCCGGCGGACATTATCTGGATGGTACCACGGATATTACAAGAACCATTGCTCTGGGGGAACCGAGCAGTCAGCAGCAGGAGGATTACACTACCGTTCTGAAGGGACATATCGAACTGGCCATGGCCAGATTTCCGAAAGGGACCAGGGGAGTTCAGCTGGATGCCCTGGCAAAGCGGCCCTGCTGGGAACGCGGAATGCACTATGCCCATGGTACCGGGCACGGAGTAGGATATTTCCTGAACGTACATGAAGGACCTCAAAGCATCAGCCCCCGTATGATCGATATACCGGTAGAGCCGGGAATGCTCTGTTCCAATGAACCGGGGGTCTACAGGGAGGGACAATACGGGATCCGGATTGAAAACCTGGTGTTGGTGAAAGAACAGTTTTCCACTCCCTTCGGTACCTTTCTCGGTTTTGAAACCGTCACCCTCTGTCCCTTCGATCGCAGCCTTATAAATCCCGGGATGCTCAGTACCGATCAACTCAGATGGGTAAATGAATATCATTCGACTGTATTTAACGCTCTTTCCCCCCTCCTGTCCCGGGAGGAACAGCGGTGGCTCGGGGAAGTGACGGCACCTCTTTCTTAGGTCCTGCGGACTTCAGGGAGGGTAAAGTCAGTCGGATAATGGCTCCGGTGTCCCCGAAACGTCACTTTTTTTTCTGAGAAATTGACTTTGGCTGAACTGTGCAATAGCATAGGGGATACAGAAGAATAAGTATGGCTGATGCAGAACAAAAACAGTTAAATACCGTTACCATTCCTCCGGAAAATCTGACACATACGGAACTGCCGGTGGAGGATGGACTGATTCCTCTTGAACCGGAGCAGCCGGAAAAAAAATTATATACCCTTATCGAAGGAGGGCTGCAGAATCTCTTCCGGGAATACGGGTATATTTTCGTGGCCGACAGTGATAAGGAGCAGGAGTTTTTCGCTCAGCTGAGTGTCACCTACGAGGCGGTAGTCAATATGAACCGGAAAGGAGAGATTATCTGGTTCAACCCGGTATTCGTGGATACCTTCGGCTTGAATCCCGAGGACCTTCGGGGATACAACTTCCTCAAGCTGCCGCATGCCCATTATCACACCCTGATGAAGGGAAAGATAGATGAAGCGGCAGCTTTTATATCGAGGGAAACCGGGCTTCTGAGAGACCGGCTCTTTGTCTTCCGGGGATACAACGGCTACGGTGAACTGCGCTCATACGAGTGCCTCCTGAACGGCTACTGGCGGAACGGAAAACCCCATATCATCGCGGTTTTGAGAGATATTACGATGAATCAGGACACTTTTCTGGAGCTGAAGCGGCTGGAAAAGAACTACAGTATACTCACCGAAACGGTGAACGAAGCAATAGTGCGCATAGACGAGGATTTCAAAATAGTCTTCGCGAACAGCGCGGTGAAACGGACCTTCGGTTATTCGAAGAAGGAGCTCAACGGCCAGGCTTTTCACAAACTCTTTCCGCCCGAGATTTTCAAGCGGTATGAACATGACTTCAGAAAATACTTTTTCGTGGATCATGAAGACAGAGACAAGGTAGGACTGAGTGCAACCATCGAAATCCTGGGGGTGCACAAGAGCCGGGGAATATCTCCGATGGAGATATCCTTCGGGAACTCTTCCGACTTGCTGGGCAGGACCCTGACCTGCATCATCCGTGATATTACAGAGCAGAAGAACACCGAACGACAACTGAAGCAGCTGGCCTATCAGGACAAGCTGACCAATCTCGGGAACCGGGACCTTTTCAGGTTGGAGCTGGAACAGACTTTTGCCCAGCTGGAGAAGTATCCGATGCTTCAGGGCGCTCTCATGTTTCTCGATCTCGACGGATTTAAACAGATTAACGATACTATGGGTCATAATGTCGGTGATGCTCTTCTGCTTGAGACTGCTTCACGGCTGCGGGGATGTCTGAGGGTTTCAGACTCGATCTACCGATTCGGCGGCGATGAATTCGTGATCCTTCTGAAAAAGGTGAATTCCAGGAGAGACGCGGCCAAGGTGGCTCGAAAGCTGCTTTCGGTGATCCGGCAGCCCTATTACCTCATAACAAGGGGAGGAAAGCGCCCGAAGACGATGGTGAACATAGGGGTGAGTATCGGTATCGCCCTCTATCCTGATGATGGGCAGGATCATGATGTACTGATACAAAACGCGGACCTTGCAATGTATGAATCCAAGGGGGCCGGGAAAAATCAGTACAGCTTCTACCACACTGAGATGGTATCGAAAGCGACACGGAATATGCAGATAGAGCAGGGAATAAAAAACGCCCTGCATAACAATCAGTTCCAGCTCCATTACCAGCCTCTCTTCGATCTGGAGGGTAAAACCGTCGGGATGGAGGCCCTCCTGCGCTGGACGGACAGACAGCTGGGTGAAGTCTCGCCGAAAACCTTCATACCCGTTGCCGAGGAGAAAGGGCTCATCGTACCCCTGGGGACATGGATCCTGGAAACCGCATGCAGGCACATGAGAAAGCTTGAACGGGAGGGGCTTGAAGATCTCTTTGTCAGTGTAAATCTTTCACCTGTACAACTCGAGGATCGGGGATTTGTTGACACCCTGAACCGGATTATTTCCAGGTCCGGTATCAACCGCTCCTTGCTGAAGCTTGAGATCACCGAATCGAGCGTGATGCGGAATCCTGAAACGGTTATATCAAAGCTGAAGCAGATCAAGGATGCCCATCCCGGTATTCAGATTCTTATCGATGATTTCGGAACCGGCTATTCCTCCCTCAGTTACCTTTCCAGACTTCCGGTTGACACCTTGAAGATAGACATTTCCTTCGTATCCAAACTGGAACAGAGTCATAACAGAAAGATAATCAATACAATTCTCACTCTTGCAGAAAGCCTGAACCTTACCGTTGTCGCGGAGGGAGTAGAGGCGGAAAGTCAGTGGGAATACTTCAAAAGCAAGCCCTTCGTCCTCCTGCAGGGCTTTCATTTCAGCAAACCCCTCAGTCCCGATCAGATCTATCGATTTCTGAAGAAGGAATGATGCCGGGAAAGTTCCGTATTTTGTTTCCATGAAAACAGATTTTGATTACCTTTAGGGTGTGGAACATGACCAGAGCAGATCACGGATCATCGCCCGGGCTTCCTGGATAGGAATAATCGGCAATGCCCTGTTAGCGGTACTCAAAGTCGGTTTCGGTATATGGGGGCATTCTCTCGCTCTGATAGGGGCGGGAATAGATACGATATCCGATGTCGGCACTTCGATTGTAACTCTCATCGCCAGCAGGGTCATGCGGAAACCTCCCGATGAAAAACATCCGTACGGACATGAACGGGCTGAAACGATCGCCACGAAGCTGGTATCCTTCTTCATCTTCTTTGCCGGGGCTCAGCTGGTGTTCTCGACGGTTATGCATCTGATCGAGGATACGGGGAGAAATCTGCCGGCACGGATAACCATCGTAATCGCAGGAATTTCTATTGCGGGGAAGGTTCTTCTGGCCGTCCTGAAATGGAGGTCGGGAAAAAAAGCCCGGAGTTCCATGCTGATAGCGGATGCCAAGAACATGACCATGGACATATATCTTTCAGCCAGCGTTCTGGTGGGGATCTTTTTCACCATACGTTTGAACCTTCCGCTGATGGATACGTTGTTCGGTCTCGGTGTGGGACTGTGGATCATGAAGACCGGGTACGGCATATTCATGGAAACCAATGTTGAATTGATGGATGGTCTTCAGGATAAAGAAGTGTACCGGCAGGTATGCAGGGCCGCCCTGGCAGTTGAAGGTGTGCGGAATCCGCACAAGATGCGTATCCGCACACTCAACAGAAAGTATGTGATTGATATTGATATTGAGGTTGAGGGTACTTTTACGGTACAAAAGGGACATGATATAGCCCGGCTGGTTGAACAGAGAATTCATGCGGGGATAAAAAATGTGTATGATGTCAACATTCATGTGGAACCCCTGGGGAACCTGGAAGTGGATGAACGGTATGGTTTATCCCAGGAATGTCTGCAGAAGAAGGATAATATAGAAAAGGAGTAATCCTATGGTACAGGCTTTGAAGAAAAAAGAGAATTTCAAACCCCGAAGGGGCCCGGTTGTTTTAATTATACTCGACGGGGTTGGTATCGGAAAATATAAAGAGGGGAACGGTGTTACAGAAGCCCATACGGAGGTTTTTGACGCCCTATTGAAAAACTGGCCGGTTACGCAGCTTAAAGCCCATGGCATAGCCGTCGGCCTGCCTGATGACGGAGATATGGGGAACAGCGAAGTAGGCCATAACGCCATCGGCTGCGGCAGGGTGTACGCCCAGGGAGCCAAACGGGTGAACCAGGCAATCGAGGACGGGAGTATCTTCGAGGGAAAAGTGTGGAGCAAGATGATTGAAAATGCGAAAGCATCGAAGGGAAGCCTTCATTTTCTCGGGCTGCTTTCGGATGGCAATGTCCATTCGCATATATCGCATCTGAAGGCCCTCATTACCCGGGCCAAGGCGGATGGAGTGGGAAAGGTTCGGGTCCACGCTCTTCTCGATGGCAGGGATGTGGGTGAGACGTCGGCCCTCGAATATTTCGATCCCTTTGCGGATTTTCTCGCCGAACTGTCGGATGAAGGCTTCGATGCGAGAATCGCTTCCGGGGGCGGAAGGATGAAGATCACCATGGACCGTTATAATGCCGACTGGGATATGGTCAAGCGCGGATGGGATACCCATGTTCTGGGAGAAGGGAGGCAGTTCTCCTCCGCCCATGAAGCTATAGAAACACTCAGAGCCGAGACCGGAGCTATCGACCAGGACCTGCCCCCCTTCGTAATAGCCGAAAACGGGACGCCGGTGGGCACTGTAGAAGATGGGGATAGTTTTATCCTGTTCAATTTCCGCGGCGACCGGGCGCTGGAAATCACCAGGGCTTTTGAGGCGGGGGATGATTTCCAGGAATTTGACCGGGTACGAATCCCGAAAGTCGAATACGCCGGAATGATGGAGTATGACGGCGATTTGAAGGTGCCGAAGCAGTACCTGGTCATGCCTCCATCCATTGAAAGAACCATGGCCGAATATCTGGTCGCTTCCGGGGTAAAGCAGTTTTCCATAAGCGAAACCCAGAAATTCGGACATGTAACCTACTTTTTCAACGGCAACCGGACCGGTAAGTTCAGCGAAGAGTTCGAAACCTACGAAGAGATAAAATCCGATCGGGTGCCTTTCGAGCAGCGGCCGTGGATGAAGGCCGCTGAAATCGCCGACCGGGTGATAGAGGTGATCGAATCAGGCGAGTATCAGCTGATTAAATTGAACTTCCCGAATGGTGATATGGTCGGGCATACCGGTATATACGAGGCTGTGCTGTGTGCTTTGGAGGCCCTGGATCTTTCTCTTGGCAGGATAAAAGAGGCTGTAGAGAAGGCCGGCGGGGTCATGATAGTCAGCGCCGATCATGGCAATTCGGATGATATGTTCGCCCGGGACAAGAAAACCGGAGAGATCAAACGGCATCCGGACGGCCGCCCTCAGGCTAAAACCAGCCATTCCCTCAATCCGGTCCCCTGTGTTATCTATGATCCCGGCTACTCCGGGGAATACTCCAGGGAGCTGAAAAGCGGCCTGGGCATCTCTTCCCTGGCGGCAACGACCATAGAGCTTCTGGGTTATGATCCACCGGAGGATTATGATCCGAGCGTTCTGGAGTGGAAATAACCGATTCAATTCCGAGCTATTCTTCAGAATATGCTACCTTGCGGAACCGGTGAACAAGGGCGGGGCCCCTTCCCGGTTCCGGGGGATCAATCTTCCTGCAGAACCTCCTCCGCCTGTTCTGCCACCTGAAGGGGAACGGGTTTAGCGGCATAATCGTAGTTTTCCGGATCGAACTCCCCATCACCGGCTATTCTCGGTTGAGCGAGAACATACCGCAGATCATCTGCTCCGACTTCAACAGCCTCCTGTTTGATATCCCGTATGGCGAACACTCCGGGCAGGGCACGACCTACTTCCACTGAAGTGACGCCGCGTAAAAAGCGGATCAGCCAGTCAGGGTGATTCCGGTCGATGGACTGGAGTTCGGTCTGCATCTTTTTAAGATTCCCTACACCGAAGACTTTCTTTATAGAAGCGACGAAGGCATGGGCCATTCCCAGGTGTACGATGAAAAGATCATCCCGGGCGAACCGGGTTTCCACGGATTCCAGGTATTCCCTGGCCTGCATGGCATCCGTCTTTTCCTCCGATCTGATGTAGCGGTATGTATGAAGTACTCCGGCTGCGTACCGAAGCATGAACTCGTCTGTCTCATTGAGTCCGGATGACGAATCGAGACGGCTTTCCAGCTGCCGGATTTCTTCCGTGATAGTTTTCTCTTCCGGAGTAAGCAGGTAGGTAAGACAGAAACGATGATCCACTGCGGGAACTTCAGCGTCTGCCTGAACGGCTGTGATGGGGAAGGTACTGAAAATACAGAGAAGGCCTGTAAAAACGAGGATTTTCCTGCCGGCATGAGAACCTTTGTTTTGCATATACAGCTCCTATCATCTATTATATGGAATTATGGAACAGGCTCCAGCGGTATTGCAAGTCTTTTTATGGTCCGCCGTGGTGTATTGGGCGGCGGGATTTTTTCTTCTCTGGAATATTCCGGGGGTCCGCCGGTTACCGGAAGGCCGGGAAGTTTCCCGGGGGAAGGAGAAAGAAAGTTCCGTTTTTTCAGACAGCCTGGCAGAAATTGACAGGGTTTCGGTTATCATCCCGGCACGGAACGAGGCGCAGAATGTACCGGTACTTCTCGAATCCCTGCGCAGGCAGCGGCGGAATCCGCTGGAAATAATCGTTGTAGATGATCAGTCCAGTGACGGTACCGGCGAAAAAGCTGCCGAATACGCGGATATCGGAGTCCGGGTGATTCATCCCGAACCGCGTCCGGACAGCTGGACGGGAAAAAACTGGAGCTGCCACAGCGGTGCAGCCGAGGCGAGGGGAGATGTGTTCTTTTTTCTGGATGCAGATACCAGACTTGATGCCCCTGATGCCCTTGAGAGGCTGCTGGGCGAACACAGCATCCGGGGAGGTATGATATCGGTTCAGCCCTATCACCGGGTCCGCCGGCTCTATGAACAGATGTCCGGATTTTTCAATCTCATTGTCATGATCGGCTCGGGGGCTTTTTCCAGGTGGAGCAGGACCGGTGAATCAACCGGATGCTTCGGCCCCTGTATAATCCTCGGGAGGGACCAGTACTATGAAATCGGCGGACATGAAGCCATAAGGGAATCGGTGGTCGATGATCTTGCCCTCTGCGGACTCTGCCGAAAAGCCGGAATACCGGTTTTCTGTTTCGGAGGACGGGAGGTGATCTCCTTTCGTATGTATCCCGGGGGAATGCGGAGTCTGATCGAAGGCTGGACGAAGAATATGGCCCTCGGGGCCAGCCTGACGGATACCAGAACCCTGATATTTCTCGTTATCTGGTTCACCGGAATAAGCAACGCGGGTCTTCTGATTCTGCCTGTCTGCACCGAAGTTCTATCGGTACCCTGGATGATAGCGGCCGCTGGAGTTTATGGGCTCTATGTGCTGCAGGTGCATATTCAATTCCGCAGGGTCGGGAGTTTTCATCCCGCCGCCGGGTTTTTCTTTCCGATTCTCTTTCTCTTTTTTGTTGCGGTTTTCCTGTATTCAATCATAAGGATAAAGATCCTGAAGAGTGTCACCTGGAAGGGGCGGAGTATAGCGATCGGAAAGGGGAAATAACCGATGTCAATCCTTCAAAATGAACTGGTTCTTATCATTACCGGCAACTCGCTTGCCTGGTTTCTCCTTATATTCATACCCGGGACCATCATTCAGAGGCTTCCCCTTCGCTATTTCAGGGAGGACGGATTCCTCTATCGTATCCGCGGCTGGGAACGGGGAGGGAGGGTTTACCTCAGAATCGGAATAAAAAGGTGGAAGGAACTCCTTCCTGACGGAGCGGGGATATACCAGGATGGATTCAGGAAAAAACGAATGCAGGGCATGGACCAGCTGTATGTAAAACGCTTCGTCCTTGAAACCTGCAGGGCCGAACTCGTTCACTGGGTAATCCTTGGTCTCATACCTCTTTTTTTCATCTGGAATCCCCTTGAGGTTGCGGTGTGGATGATACCCTTCGGTCTTCTGGTAAACGCGCCCTGTCTGCTGACCCAGAGGTATAATCGGCCGCGTCTGATGCGTATACTGGAACAGGGAAATAAGCGGCCGATTTGAAAGGGCTCCGGATTTGACAAGACGGCGCTTGTCCATAAACATCTAGAGAGAGAAAAAGAAATTATGCAGATCGAACAGGTTCATTACGACACATTCAAGACCGGGAGCAAAACCTACTTCAACAGCAGCCGGTTTTTCCCGGCTGAGATCAGAAAAGATGTCTTTTACCTCTACGGTTTCGTTCGCCAGGCGGACAACTTCGTAGACGCGGTTCCCCAGGACCCGGATGGTTTCTACCGTTTCCGGGACGCCTACCGCAGGGCTGTCGAGGGGACAGCGTCGGGTGATCCGATCATAGACCGTTTTATAGAGCTTGGAAAACGCAGAAGCTTTGATCCGGCCTGGACGGAGGCTTTCCTCAGATCCATGGAACTCGATCTGTTCAAACAAGATTACAATAGTCTGGATGAGACTCTCGAATATATCTACGGCTCCGCGGAGGTGATCGGACTTTTCATGGCCTCAATTATGGCCCTGCCGGAAGAGGCTTATCATGCAGCCCGTATGCTCGGGAGGGCAATGCAGTACATCAACTTCATCAGGGATATCGATGAGGACGTGAAACTTGGCCGGCGTTATCTTCCCCTTACCGATACCCCCCTGGAAAGCCTTGAGTTTGCATATGTCCGGGAGCATCTGAGAGAGTTCCGGAACTTTCATGTTCAGCAGATCGGTCTGTACATGGGGTGGCAGAAGGAAGCCGAAGGGGGGTACGGATATATTCCCTACCGTTATCTCCTGCCGATCAAGACGGCAGCGGATATGTATATCTGGACCGCGAAAAAGATCGAAAAGAACCCGATGGTGGTGTATGAAAAGAAGGTCAAACCGCCGAAGTGGAGGATTCTCCTGCAGTTTCTGCTGAATAGCGGAACCGCATGCTTTACGGCAAAAGGTAATCTGTAGAAAGACCGGATCGGTGCTTCGGCTTATGCAGGGTTCCGATGGGGATATCAAGGAGGGGCGCAAAATGAAAAAGAAGGTAGTTATTATCGGTGCCGGTTTCGGCGGCCTCTCCGCGGCGGTCCGGCTGGCTCATGCCGGTTTCCAGGTGGAAGTCTATGATCGTCAGGCCCATGTCGGCGGCAAAGCAGGAAGTCTCAGGATGGAAGGCTACCGGTTTGACACCGGCCCCTCCCTGATTACCCTGAGGGAGGTCTTCAGCCAGGTCTTCGAAGAGACCGGCCGCCGCATGGAGGACTATCTGGAGTTTGTGCCCCTGGAAACGATCTGTACCTACTATTTTGATGATGGGACGAAACTTTCCGCCCGGGGAAATCCCGCCGCTTTCGCTGAGGAGGTTGCCCGGAACACAGAAGATTCGGCGGCCGGGGTGGAAAATTATCTGGCCTACAGCCGGGGGATTTATGATAAGACATCGGAACTTTTCCTCTGGAACAGTCTCCATCGTCCCTCGACATATCTCAAACCGGAGGTATGGCGCGGCATTTTCCGGAAGGGAAAACTGGATGCCCGGCGAACCATGGATGAGGCGAACAGGGACTTTTTTACCGATCCCCGTATGGTACAGCTTTTCAACCGCTACGCCACGTATAATGGATCGGATCCCTACCAGGTTCCCGCCACCCTGAACATAATCCCCCATGTTGAGTACGGAATGGGCGCCTATGCCTCAGCGAGGGGGATAAACGACCTGCCTGAAGCTCTGAAAAAGGTGGCTGAGGAACTCGGCGTCGTGTTTCATCTGAAGAGTGAAGTGGAGCGGCTGGTTGTTGAAGGCCGCTGTGTAAGGGGGATTGCCGGCAGTTTCGGAGTTGTCAAGGCGGATATCGTTATCAGCAATGTGGATGCCCGCCGAACCTACGAGACATTATTGGAAGACCCCGAAGCCCCGTACGCTAAAAGATACGCGGCCCTGGAGCCCTCTTCGAGCGGAATGGTTTTTTTCTGGGGGATGAAAAGCACCTATCCGGAGCTTACGGTCAACAATATTTTCTTTAGCGGGGATTATCCGGCGGAATTCAGGGCTCTTTTTTCGGAACTGCGCTGTCCGGAGGACCCGACTGTATATGTGAATATAAGCTCCAAGGTTTCACCGGATGATGCTCCCCGGGGAGGGGAAAACTGGTTCGTGCTGATCAATGCTCCCCGGAACGCGGGGCAGGACTGGAAGGCCGAAGTGGTAAGGGTTCGCCGGGCTGTGATATCCAGGCTTTCCGCAGTCCTCGGCAAAGACGTTGAAACGGATATTTCGGTTGAGAAGGTTCTTACTCCCGATCAGATCGAGAAGGAGACCGGCAGTTATTACGGCAGTCTCTACGGCATCAGTTCGAATACGAAGACCGCGGCGTTTCTTCGTCACCCCGCCAGTACGGGACGATATCGGGGGCTCTATTTCTGCGGAGGGAGCGTTCATCCCGGCGGCGGTATGCCCCTGGCTCTCCTGTCCGGAAAAATCGCCGCAGATCTTATCAAAGAAAAGGAAGGATAAGCAGTGTCACGTACATCCATGATCTCGCGATTGAAAAACATGCCCCGGGAGAAGCTTCTGCTGCTTATAATCAGCGATTTTTATCTCTTCGGACTTATCTTCCACAGCATACCCGCCACGCTTCCCTATATGCTCCTGTTCACGCCTCTGGTACTCCTGCTATTCGGCATTCTCACCGTGTATCCGGCCTGGCTCGAAAAAAACCGGAAGCTGGTGCTGTGGACCCTCTGTACCTACCTGATCACTCTGGCTCTGGAGATTATCGGGGTAAAAACCGGAAAGGTCTTCGGGGAATATCATTACGGACCGGTTCTGGGCCTGAAGTTCATGGAAGTTCCGCTGGTCATAGGATTCAACTGGGTTATTGTCGTTCTGGGTTCGGTCAGGCTTACGGAAAAAATAACATCCCAACCTCTTATCGCTGGATTGATAGTGGGGCTTATCTGCGTGATCTATGATTATGCCCTGGAACCTGCGGCGATAGGCTTGAATTACTGGGTGTGGCATGCCGGAGACATCCCGCTGCAGAATTATGCAGCCTGGTTTCTTATTGCCTTCGCGGCCGCCTGGGTATACCGTGCCATCAAGGTTGAAATGAAATCTATTCTGCCCGCCTATTACGTGGCAGTGCAGTTTATTTTCTTTCTAGGATTACAACTGTTTGTGGTATAAAACCGCAACCAACATCGGAGGCTGTATGAAAGACTTCTTTGCAGAACAGAAAAGCGCCATCTGCCGGTATCTCGAGAAATATCTGATGGAAAAAGGAAACGATCTCGGAAGGGTTCATTCCATGGGGACCGACAGCGCGGAAAGAATACTGAACTTCACCGAAAAAGGTAAAATGCTTCGGGGAGGGCTGGTAGCCCTCGCCTATCTGCTCACCCGGGAAAAGCGGACAAAAGGAGCGCTTCCGGAGTCTGTAACCGCCGCCGGAGCGGTAATGGAGCTTTTTCAATCAGGGTTTCTGATCCATGATGATATCATGGACAGGGACGTGAAACGCCGGGGAATCCGGTCGATATTCGCCCAGTACGGTCAGTTTGCGCAGGACAATGGCATCCAGGACAGTTATCATACCGGCGAATCCCTCGGAATATGTGTCGGTGATATCGCCTTTTTTCTGGCCTTCGATATACTCTCCGGTATCGAAGGAAGAGGAGTTCAATCCATGATCGGCCTGTGCGCCCGGGAGATTTCCTATGTAGGGGTTGCACAGATGATGGATGTGTACTGGGGTCAGACGAGCGCTGGGGTGAACGAAGGGGATATTCTGGAATTGTACCGATACAAGACGGGGCGGTATACTTTTTCCCTGCCCATGATGTGCGGGGCCCTCCTGTCGGGAGCAGATACAGCCCGTATCAAAGTTTTAGAGGAGATTGGAGAACTGCTCGGCGTTGTTTTTCAACTGAAGGATGACGAACTGGGACTTTTCGGGGATGAAAATCAACTGGGAAAGCCTATTGGCTCGGACATTACCGAGGGGAAGAAGACCCCCTTCTTCCTTCGATTGATGGAGAGGGTCACGGAAGAAGAAAGAAAAAAACTGCTCTCTTATCTGGGGAACGACAGAATGACCGGAAAGGATATGGATTACATAAGGAACCAGGTGGAGTCTCTGGGTATCCGGAGAGAGATTTCCGACATGTGCGTGAATTACGCGGATCAGGCACGCCAGCGGATTGGCCGGATTCCTGATGGAGATCCTGCATACCGGGATATACTTCTGGAAATCATTGAATACAGTCTGAACCGGCAAAAGTGATAAAGTATTTTTTTAGGCCGAGATAAGCAGAGTCAGAATCGATGCGGTCAGGGTAACCGCTGAAACGCTCAGAAAGTTCACCATATCGTTATTGATAAAAGGATAACCTTTCACAAGCTCATTTCTGCTGGTGCCGGTATACGGACGCTCGGTGTGTTCCCGGGTGACGGTACACCGGTATTCAGCCTGAAGCGATGCTCCGATGAGGCTGTCTACAACCGATCCGAAGAAACCGCACAGGATTACAACGGTCATCCAGAAGAATATCCGGCTGTTGAATCCAACGACGATGATGTAACCGAGACCGAAGAAAACGGCAATGAAGAGGGACCCGAAAAAGGAGGCCCAGAATCCAGCCGTCGTAACTGCCCCGCTGGTTCCCAGAGGCAGGGGTTTTCCATTCAGAATGGAGACCGGTGTCCGGGAGCTCAGCATGCCGAGTTCCCCGGCCCATGTATCGGCATTCGCCGCAGCGAAGGATGATGCGAAGGCTACCAGGAAAGGAGGATAGGGAAGCATCCAATAGAGAACGGCTGCCGCTGCCGCAGGTCCGGCATTGGAAACAACCTGAAATCCGTCCCGCCGTCCATCCTTGGCATGCACTCTGGTTCCCTTTTCCTTCGCATGGCTGGTAAGCCTGCCGAGAAGGGTCGAGGAGAAGAAGAAAGCTCCCAGATGGAGCCAGAAATAGAGTCCGCCGGCAAGATATATCAGGGTGCCCAGAAAAAAGCCCACAATCCCTCCGGAGGAAGTAATGGCTCTCTTGCGGTAGGCGCCCAGGGCGAGCAGAAGGTTTACTGCTGCTCCGGGAAGAATTCTCTGGATCAGAAAACTCATAAGGGCAACGTCCAGTACAACAGAGCTGTTGCGAGGGGAACAGTAATATTATCCAGCCCCCGGGGTGTCAGAAGTTCCACCATGCTTGCGGCGGCTGCAACGATGAGGGACCATGCCAGGATAGCACCGGTCAAATCTGCCGGTGAAGCCGGGGTGAGAAGGGTCGATACGATGACAATCACCGCAAAGGACAATATCAGCATGGTTGCACTGCCGAGGATCGTTTTACCGGTATGGAAAGAGCCGAAGGATATCTTTTTTCTTCCAAAGTGCTTGCCTGCGAGCGCAGCTCCGCCGTCTCCGTATCCCATTACCAGAATACCCGCGGCTCCGGCACTGAGGCTGAGCGGGCCGCTGTAGCAGAGCAGGACCAGGATCAGAAGGGATATCGGGAAATAGATGGTGCCGAGATTATCATGAGGAGCATCATCTTCCATGGCGGGAAAAAGATGTCTTTTATAGGAAAGGTAATTGATAAGAATAAAACTTACAGGACCAATAAGGGCGATTCCCGTATGCTTCATGGTATACATGGCGAAAATCCACCAGTTCGAAACACCGATGTGAATTATTTTTCGGCTGATTTCGGGAGAGACGAGTTTCAAAGCCAGCAGAAGAGATGCAATACCGATGATAACGAATATCAGTCCGAAGGAAAGGAATAAGGCAAGTACTTCATTCATAGTGTGTTCCGTTCCGGCTCCTTTTTCTGTGCCTATTGGTCCTGCTTCTCCTCTGGATAGGGATTTACCTTATCGAAGGGTCGACCGTTTTCATAGTATCGGCCGGAAGGGTGGAAGACCCTGACTTCAAAATGGAGATGGGGCCCTGTGGATTTACCCGAGTCTCCGATAAAACTGAGAAGCTGATCGGTGGTCACCGTATCCCCGGGTGCGACCAAGGGTGTATCGATGAGATGGGCGTAGTAGGTGTTCCAGCCGGTTGCTTCAGGGTAGCGCTGGGTGATCTCTTCTGTCAGAGGGTGTTCTATTTCCAGATACCATCCGTAGCTGCTGTTGTATCCCCTGTCAATCACCGTTCCGTCGTAAGCGGCAACGATATTCCCGGGAGGATTCCCTTCACGGATTATCTCACCGGCGTGGTTCACGTAGGCGATATTACTCACATTGATGATGTCCACGGCAAAATGTGGACTGAAACCTCCGGTCCCGACCGGATCCTTCCGTCTGGTCATGTATCCGTCGGTTATCCTGAATCCCCGGCCGTCGTTCTTTTCTTCATCGAGTTTTACCGGGTAGACCATCTGCGGAAAAACCGGCGCGAAGTGAGAGAGGGGGATGACGGATTGACGGTTGGTAGCCAGAAAGATCCTGGCCTGATATTCCTCGGAAGGCAGACGGGTCATCTCGTAGAAGACCTCACTGTAGGTTGCCGCCTGTTGAATGTTATCAGCTATCAGTTGGTATGCTTCCTTCCTCGCCGGGAGATAGTTCGGCAGTTCCTCTGCCAGCCGGAGGACGGAAATATATGAATTCTGTCTGTCGAAGGTGAAATTCTTGCGGTTTTCCTGTAGATCACTGATAAGGGTGACTATTTCATCCTCCGTGGATTCGATAAAACTCTGTACCTGGCTGTCCATCTGGGATGTATATTCCCGTAGAGATGTGTTCATCTGCTGTTCTAGAA